>ENA-OQNN01000152-OQNN01000152.1-human-gut-metagenome-genome-assembly--contig:-NODE-152-length-84263-cov-21.885174_pt1 | contig 84263 bp, 73 predicted proteins | sample MGYA00242624_ERZ504870 | MGnify/ENA primary metagenome ERZ504870 (study PRJEB26092, sample SAMD00036379) | human gut metagenome | host: Homo sapiens | study: EMG produced TPA metagenomics assembly of... | reverse complement strand
TGTCTGAGACGAATGTCGAGTTTGGATTTTTTGTGAGCTCGTTTTTAGGTCAACTTTTTTGCTTTAGAATTTCCCCATGTTGGAGTCAGCACAGGATAGGACCTTGTAAGTTTATTCCGATCGGTGATAGCCGCCATAATGCATTAAATAGAAAATTAATTAAACCCGATCAGACGTCTTGCAACTGTATACGCCAGCGATGATATCTTACGTCCTGATTTTCCCGGAATATTCATAGTCTGTCCGAGAATTCCATAGCGGATCTTTATAAAACTGCGCAGATCTTTCTTCTTCAGATACTGCCATAATTCCTTTTTCTTCTCCAGATTTTCTTTATTCTTGGAACGGATACAAAGAATAGAAGAAACTGTCATCATGATTGCCAGATAATTCAACATATACTGTCTTAATTTCTTACTTCCGATGTTTTTCAGCTGATACATATCGATCATTGTCTTTGTGACAAATATCTGCTGATCCAGCCTTTTGATCATTACTTTCTCATTAACCGACTGATCCTCGCGTCCGATAAAATATCTGTAAAAATCTACATCCATATAGTAAATCTTTCGCACATGTGGAAGTGGATAATATACATAAATATTGTCCACATAGAATGTATGCTTCGGCAGATGAAGCTGGATTAATTTCAACATATCGGTGCGATAGATAACTGAATGCATCAGAATATACTGATCCAGATGAAAATGTCCCATATCATCCCAACGGAAAATCTCATCCTGCGGCAATACATTACGGTAATGGATTACTTTCTTGTGTGCTGCTCCAACTTTCTCATATACGTAGTTGGCAATCAGCATATCTAATTCCATGGCATCTTCTTCCATATGACGCAATACTTCCAGAATTTTATGAAGTGCATCTTCATCCACCCAGTCATCACTGTCTACAACCTTAAAATATTTGCCGGTGGCATGTGTCAGTCCGGAGTTTACAGCATCTCCATGTCCACCATTTTCCTTGTCTACTACTTTAACAATTGTAGGATATTTTTCCATATAGTCGTGAGCAATCTCTGATGTTCTGTCTTTTGATCCGTCATTTACGATAATAATTTCAACGTCTTCTCCACCCGGAAGAATACTTTCTATCGCATGAGCCATATAGTCCTGTGAATTGTAACACGGAATGGCAAAAGAAATATATTTCATTCTTCTTTTCTCCTCTTTCTTCAAAATTGACTTCTATTAGTATAATCTATTTTCCTCTGTTTTCCAACAAAATCTTTGTAAAATCCCGTGTTCACAATTTGTTCATTTATCCTTCAAAATTCTTTCACTACTTTAACATTCTTTCTTCATAGGTCTTTTTTATACTATAATCATCAAAGAAATACACAAGACATTATCTAGTATGTAAATACTATTTGGAATAAACTTTTTCATAATACATGCCGGGAATCGCGAAAGCGGTTACCCGGCATCCTCCCTTTTATGGAAAGATTCTACTTGTTTTTGTTGTCTGGCTGCATTTTTTTCAATATATTCCCCAATCTTTCTCTTTTCCAGAAGCCAATTCCCGTTAACATACCCGTGAGGATAATACCTGAACACAATATACTTTTACCATTTCTTTTGTTCTTCCGTTCTTCTTTTAACTGCTCTTCTTTTTTTACCGCTTTCTCATTTCCATAAAAAATATATTTCTTTACAGGCTCTGTTATCTTCTGTAATAATGTTTTTTCCTGCTCTATCTGAAATCCAATCCGTGAGATCTGTTCATTGCCCGCAAAATCTTTTGCCTTTACTTCAACTTCATATGCTTTTGCTTCATCTACTTTACATTCATAAAGTCCCTTTTGCTTTTCACTCTTTTGCTTCGCTCCATTAATCTTAATGTATTCAATCTGATCTTCCGGATTTTCCGTTCGGATATAAAATTTTCTTTCCTTTTCATAGCTTTCTCCTTCTCTGATATTTTCAAATCTGATCACCGGCGGGGTATGATCAATTGTAAACCTTGCCTTTGCATCACTCTTATTGCCTGCAGAATCTACCGCTTCCACAACCAGTGTATGCATGCCTTCTTTCTCGATCTTCTCTCCCGGACGGTATACTGTATCATCTAATTTCATGGTGTATGTATAACTGGTAAAATCTTTGACCGATTCTCCGGCCGAATAATCCCATCGGAAGTATTTTAAATATTTTCCATCGAGTTCATCCACATGAACAATCACTGGATTTTCTTTGTCAATAATCACCTGTCGCTCCACCTGATTTTCATGTCCTGCCATATCAGCTGCATTCATTCTCAGTTTATATATTCCGTCTTCTGTAAGTGTCTGACTGCTTTCTTTTCTCATCTTTCCTGACTCATCCGACTTTCCTATCCGCCACTCTGTGATCTCTGTTTCTTCTTTTCTTCCGGTGATATCTTCCTTCGAAATATGTGCCTGCACAACCTGAAATATATTTTCCTCTTCTGCCAGATAGTTCACTTTAACCGGTTTACTGGTGATCATATAATCCTGCACTCCTTGTATAGCTGCCTCCGGAACATTCCTGTCAATATAGACCTTATCTGTCACTATCGTCTTATTTCCTGCAACATCTTTTACAATAAAAGTTACAGGAATTCCTTCACCATTCTTCGATTCTTCTTCTATTCGAAATTTTTCTGTTTCTTTATTGCTTTTTCCAATTACTTTTTCTCCTGTTTTACAGATAATTTCCGCAATCTGACTTCCATTTAGCCCATCGGAAGATTCTACCCGGACTTCCGCAATATCTTTGTGCCATATCTCCGAACCTCCTGTTATTTCATAATGTACTACAGGTTTACTGCTATCTAGCCAGAATTCTTTTTGACTTTCTGAATTTTCTACCCGGTGTCCTTTTTCATCTTCCATCCATATCTTCAATTCATTTCCGCCGTCTGTAAAATTCAATTGTTTCAACAGGAAGCTTTCATTTTGTCTGTCCAATATTCCTTCCTGCTGTTCATTATTTCCATTTTTGAAGAGATATCTTGTTGTCCCTCTTTTGCTCATATGCGTAATTCTTACATCCGGACGATGAATATAGTATCCGTTTTCCCCATCTGGTTCGTTATATACAATCTGATAAGGTTTTATCGCTTCTTTTTCAGAGTCTTCTTCCGGATCTTTATCCTCTTTTTCAGAGTCTTTATCCGGATCCTTATTCTCATCCTTGTCTTCTTCCGGATTCTTGTCTTCTTCCGGATCCTTGTCTTCTTCCGGATTTTTATTCTCATCTTTGTCTTCTTCCGGATCTGTTTCTTTTTCTGCTTCTCTGTGATCTCCAGCCTCTGCCTGTACAATGCTTCCAACTGCTGACATATCTGCAAACTGTGAGCCTATGATCATTCCTGCTATTACAACCGTGATTGCTTTTTTTATCTTCCTACCCATACCTCTTCTCCTTCCATCTTGATCGCATATTCTTTCTGCAGCTTTTTAAATTCCTCCTGATCCGGCAGTTGTCCGTCATCTCTTACATACTCTTTGATCTTTATGGAACATTCTTCCCTGCTGACGGACGGATCTGCACACATGAATCGGATATGCATCAGTTTTAACTCCTGAGATTCCTTCAATTCTCCGATTCCCTGAATACAGATATCCATTGCCATATCGCACCTGCCTGCTGCTTCATATAATTGTGCAATTTTTTTATACAACATTTCTCTGTTTCCGTCCTCCTGCTCCATCTCCAATAGCTCTGTATATATCTTTGCCGCTTCCTCCTCCGTCTTCTTTTTTTCACAGGCGGCCGCCTGGTATTCTAACATTTCTTTTTTTACCGGATCATTCAGATAATCCGTCTGCATCCCCCTCTTTACCAGTTCTAATACCTTTTCTACACTGTCCTCGTCATCCAGAAGTCCATATCCTCTGATCAGGCACTGGATTTCCTGTTTTTGCTTCTCCTCGGATATCTTGCTCCTTTTTTTCCATACCTTTTCCAGATATGCAAGACTCTCTTTATATTTTCCTACATCTTCCGGACATTCCTGTTTTTCATATGCGGCGATCAACATTTTCAGATTCTCCGCAAGTTCTTTATTGGTCAGTTCATTCAGACAAATACGGCTTTTCTCCACATTCCCGACATTTAAGAAATACGCAAGTGCCAGTTCCAGATATTCTTCGTCCCGTTTCTCATTCTCCTGACTGTCTGCGCGTAACTCTGTATTGGCATTACTGGTTGCTTTCTGTTGTTCCTTTATTATTCCGTCAGGTACATTTTTTCTTTGCTGTATCAACATGTACCCTGCCGCCACCACTGCGAAAAATAATACGATATATATCTTCCACCTGCGTTTTCCTTTGTCTCCCGAACTTTCTTTATTAACTTTTTCTTTCCATTTTGGGATTTGTTTTTGAATTTCTGAAACGCTTTGATAATAAGACCCTTTTGTTCCCATTGTTTTTGAAATGATACTCTGAAGTCTGTGTTCTTCCCACCGGTTCAGATGCGGTTCTGTTTCTGACGAAGCGAGAATATATTGAAATGTCTTTCCCAATCCATATATGTCCAGCTCTTTACTGGCATTTTGATAATAATTCTCTTCCGGAGGGAGAAAATATTCCCGCATGTCCCTCCTTTGCATAAATACTACCTGTTTCCTGTTTGTCTCGGCTTTCATATCCAGAAAATAAACCCTGCCGTCCTCCGCCAGAATAATACTGTATGGATTCACATACTGATAGCATGGATTTCCTCTGCATCTGTGGATCAGTTCCAGCTGTTCTGCAATTGCCTTTAACAACAGGAACATTTCCTTCTTCTCCATTACCGGATGATACTTCAAATATCTGGCAAGTGTTCTTCCCTGCACATTTTCAGAACTGATATAGCAGATCTGTCCATGCTCGATCAGACGCAGTACATCATAGCTTTCCTTTTGCTGCAATGCATTCCACCTCAATTCTATTCTTCAGTTTTTTTACAAATGGTAATTTTTTGAACCCTCACACAGGTTATAGAATCTTTATAGATTGATTAACCGAATCTATCTTGAAAATATAGATTAAGCATATACTACCTGATTATTTTCAAAATTTCAAGGCTTTTTTTACTTTTCATGCACTTTTTTATCGCAGAAGATCAGACGTCCCGATAAAAAAACGTCCTGACATGAGATATCCTCATGACAGGACGTTCTTTTATCTTCTCTCTGATTTTAAATGGATTATCTGTGGCTGAGTTCTTTCGGTGTATACAGATGTCTTGGAATTCCATCTACCATAACCGGTGATACATCTCCCTGGATCAACGGACGTACATATGAAATAAACTCATTTGTTACATAAGTGCCTTCTTTGTTTACCCAGCTTCTTGGAACCAGCTTCTCATCATTGGCAATCTTATGTACATCTTTCACTTCCGTTCCGCACTGATACGGATCATCGGACAGACGTTTTAAGACAACCATCTTTCCGGTATCTCCTTCGTCTGCTGCTTTTACTGCAGCTCCTCCAACCTGATATGCCTCCAGAATATCTACTCTTGAAGCCGCATGCGATGCAGCTCTCTGCAATGTACTTAATTCAATCGCACGTGTCTTACATCCGATCTCACCTGCAATATAACTCGCCAGATAAGATGCAGTTCCTGATAGCTGTTTGTGTCCGAATGCATCCACAAAATCAATACTGTTGCCAAGTTCACATACATATGTACCATCTGCTGTACGGATCCCTTCTGATACCGCAACTACGATGGATGTCTTTTCCTGTAATAATTGCCTGATCTTTTCCCCGAATAACTGAAGATCAAACGGCAGCTCCGGCAGATAAATAAGATCCGGACCTTCACAATCCTCTCCCTGTGACAGTGCTGTGGAACCTGTCAGCCATCCTGCATTTCTTCCCATGATCTCTACAATAGATACTACGCCCTTTTCATATTCCAGGCAGAAGCTGTCACGGATAATCTCTTTCATCGATGTTCCGATATATTTTGCCGCACTTCCGTATCCCGGTGTATGATCTGTCAACGCAAGATCATTATCAATTGTCTTAGGACATCCTATGAACCGGATAGAATGTCCAAACACAATTGCATAATCCGATAACTTTTTAATCGTGTCCATAGAATCATTTCCGCCGATATAAATAAATGCTTCAATATCCAGTTTATCCAAAATTTCAAAAATCTTATCATAAACTTCCCGGTTCTCATGTATCTCCGGAAGTTTATACCGGCAGGAACCTAAGAATGCAGCCGGTGTTCTCTTTAATAACTCTGCATCCAGCTCTGTCTTGATGTGATCTGACAGATCAATATATTTTTCCTTTAATAATCCCTGAATTCCATGAAGCATTCCGTACACTTTATTCGCTCCACGGTCTTTTGCTGTCCGGTATACACCGGCAAGACTCGCATTGATCGCTGCAGTTGGTCCCCCAGATTGTCCTACTATTACATTTCCTTTCATTCGCTTGCTTCCTTCCTGTTTTTATTACATTTTGCTGTTGATTTAATATTAGTATATTTTAACATAAAAGTCTAGTAAATATTGTATTTTTTATGCATTTTCACCATTACAAATGAATAAAAAAATCTCTTATCCTTCACATATACACTTTGTATAATAATATGAAAGACAAGAGATTTTATGATCAATTGATATTTATTCAGCTTTTACAGGATTGGAAACACTTACTTTATGATTATACCACTTTCCTTTTGTTCCGATCAGTGCCAGATCAAATTCTTTGTCCAGTGCCGGCACCGGAACATCAAAACCGTATACTTCTTTCGGCTTACCCTCTATATCTGTTACGACATTACCATTTTCATCTGTTATAGTATCTGTCGTCGGCTGCAGAAGTTTTGCTCCCTTTTTCTTGGCATCTTTTATTGTACCAGGAAACAGATTTACAATATTTTTTGATACAAGACTGATATGAATCGTCATCTTTCCGTCTTTTACCGTCAATGTCCCCTTATCATCATATGCATCATTTACATGAAACATAGAACTGTCCGTTTTAAACTCTGCTGTATAGGTTCCATCTTCAATCGGAGCTTTTGTCTCTTCCTTTTCTGCTGCTTTCTCTTTTTTCGCATCAGACTTCTGCTGTTCTGTCTTTTTGCTCTCTGACCTAGATGTCTTACTGTCATCTTTACTGCCGCATCCTGTAAATACAGACACGGTCATCACTACCGCTAATGCAAGCGTCATCAGTCTTTTTCTTAACATTGTTCTCTCCCTTTAATATTTTTTTACTGTGCATCCATGGCTGCTTTTGTATGAGCTGCATATAACTGCTGAATTGCGTCGATTTCTCCAAGACCTGCGATCTGTGTCTTCACACTGTCAAAGTTCTTAGATGCCTCGAACTGGCTCAGCCATGAATCATCATCATCTCCGGCCATGTCATTGTTAGCATGATCACCTGCCACAACCATCAGTGGACGAAGAATGACATTCTTATATCCGGCATCTTTTACTTTTTCGATAACAGATTCACACGAAGTTTCCTCCGGTTCTCCTTCTACTGTTCCGATAAATACATTCTTATATCCCAGCTTTTCCATCTGTGTCTGCATCTGGGAATAGCTGATCTTTGCTTCATCTGATGTTCCGTGTCCCATGAATACAAATGCTGTACTATCTGCTGCGACTGCATCAAGGCTGTCATATTCTGCTGTCTTAACAGCTTCTGCTGTAATTGCTTCTGCTACTGCTGCTTTATCTGCATTGATCACTGTCGCATCCGATCCGACTTCTCCGAGAAGCGGTTCTGCGATCTTGACAGATTCAAATTTATCTTTGTAACTCTCCACTGCTTCTGTTAACTCTTTATATTCTGCACCATGCATTAAGTGTGTTGGCTGTATAATCAGTTGCTTGACACCGTTTTTTACGGCACGCTCTAAAGCCTGATCAACATTATCAATCTTCTCGCCATCTCTTGCCTGTACATGGTTGATGATGATCTGAGCTGTAAATGCTCTTCTTACAGACCAGTCCGGATTTGCTGCCTGGAGTGCTTTCTCTACTCCACCGATATCGGCTGCACGGCTCGCATTAAAGGAAGTACCGAAACTTACTACCAGAAGTTCCTTTTCTCCGATATCATCTCCATTTAACGGGTCATCCTGGGAAGCATCTCCTGTATCTCTTCCGAAGTAATCCGGATCTGCATTGTCTCCTTCTACCAGTTCTTTCTGCGCATCTGTCAATTTATCCCACGCTTCTTTTGCTGCTTTACACTGTTCATCCGTCTTGTCTGTTCTTTCCTGAACGTAGATCGCATCAATCTTTTTTGCAACTGCATCCGCTGCTTTCTGATCTTCCTTTTTTGAAGAAGTCTCTGTCTTCTTGTTACTGCTGCTGTCGGAGCTGTCTGATTTTGCTCCACATCCGCCAAATGCCGCTACACACATAGCTGCTGATAATAATACTACTACCAGTTTCTTTTTCATTTCTTTCTACCTCCTGTTTTTTGATTGTCAATACATGAGATACAAGATCTCTGCCACCGGCGGTTCCTTCCGGACACATAATATCAAAAAAAAGCCTCCGCCAGGAAACGAAGACAACGAAAATAAAACTGTATTACATAATATCTACATATCACATACAGTTCTGTGACTTATTTCGTACTGCCAATTCCTCGTGGCCTGAACTTTTACGTTCCTGTACTGCGAAAGGCAGGTCTCCCGGCTTATTGCTCTGGCGCTTCAGCTCCCTTCCCGGTCATCCCAGTGGGTATGCAGCTTCCGCTCACAAAATACGGTGACGAGTTCGTACAGGATTCTCACCTGTTTCCCTTTTCACCAGTCAGATCATTCTTTCTATAAAATAATTCCCATAAATTATCCTTGATATCCTGACTGACACCTCACACAATCATGATTTAATTTACCTTGTAACCTTACCACAATTGCCCAATCTGTGTCAATACTGCCCGGTCTACCGTGTACGAAACCATGTATAAAAAATATGACTTGCCGGACATGTAACAGCAAAAAACCCTCGTCTGACTTTATATCAAACAAGGGTTTCTCCTACGTGCGCGAGAAGATTCGAACTCCCGACCTTCTGGTCCGTAGCCAGACGCTCTATCCAGCTGAGCTACGCGCACATATTCATTTTATTGTTTCCGAAGTTTTTGTACCTCAGCAACGAAATTAAGTATAGCGCAATGTATTCCATCTGTCAACAACTTTTTCAAACTTTTTTATTATTTTTTATTATTTTTTACCCGGAAGATTTCTTTCTTCTTTTGTTAAGGCAAAAAAACCCAACTATGATATAATCAATACATGTTTGTAAATATATTAGGAAACGAGGATTTCTTTATGACAATGACAAAAAAAGTTGCTGTAATCAATGATCTGTCCGGTCTTGGACGATGCTCCCTGACTGCCGCCATCTCTGTATTATCTGCGATGGGCATCCAGACCTGCCCGCTCCCGACAGCCATCTTAAGTTCTCAAACAGAATATCCAAGCTACTACTGCTATGATTTTACCGATAAGATGGATTATTTCCGTCAGGAATGGAAAAAACTCGGCACTTGCTTTTCTGGAATCTACACCGGTTACATTGCCAGTGTACCTCAGATTGAAGAGATTTTTCATTTTCTGGATACGTTCCAGACACCAGATACTTTTCTTCTTGTTGATCCTGTAATGGGTGATGACGGCATGACCTATGATATGTATACTTCCGAATTCCTGTCTGCCATGAAGGAACTGACCGCACGTGCAGATGTTATCACTCCAAATATTACAGAGTTCTGTCTGCTGACAGATATGGATTACAATACCCTGCAGAACTCCTCTTTGTCCCTGCATCAGCTCATTTCATGCCTCAAAGATGCAAGCCATACATTAACAGCAGAACGTACGAAAAAGATCCTTATCACAGGAATTCGCTTTACTACAGATGATGGAATCCCTAAGATTGGAAATCTCCTGTTAGACGGCTCTTCGCATTTTCTGTCGGCATTTCCCTGCTGCGATGGAAGCTATTCCGGTACCGGCGATCTCTTTGCCTCCTGTATCACAGGTGGACTTGCCCGCGGAACTTCCCTTACAGAAATGATACAGACTGCCGGATCTTTTCTCGAAAAAGCATTAGCCGATTCCGTAAAAGAACAGGTCCCTGTAAACGAAGGAGTTAACTTCGAAAAATATTTATATCTCTTGCGTTAAGAAAAATCACCATATATCCCGATAAAATTTCTCTACTGAAATTTTTCCTTTTGATATATGGTGATTTTCTTTCTATAATGATTCGTATCTTAAATTCATATTTCGTTACATAATTTCTGACAATCTAATCTGTGCTTCCACAGCTTCTGCCAGTAATTTATGATTTTCCGGATAATATCTTGTCGAAAATACGTACTCTCCATCATTCACAAATACTTCTACCGATGATCTATCAGCCAGAATCTTCAGATCCTTCACTTCATCCACTTCCACATAACGCATGCTTCGTCCTGCAGATACAGAAGTCTTGTCCTGACTTATAAAATGCATCCGGAATCTTCCGTCTGCATAATCCAGGATCAGTTCATTCGACAGGATAACTTTAAAATGGTTTTCTGCAATATTCAAAATCTCCAGTTCATACACTGGATAACCGTCACTGGACAGCATACCTTTTACAGCACTTACCAGATGTTTCTTCTCATCCAGTTCGCGAATCGGGCGCTGACAAATCTTTCCATTTTTCTCGAAGATTTCTCTCGGAAATGTAAAGCAGTGCTGCCATCCCGTCTGAATCGTCGGATTTGTATACTCTTCACAGTCCGGCATTCCCATCCAGCTGATGTGAATTCTTCGTCCGTCTTCTGTCTCAAAGCTCTGCGGTGCATAATAATCAAATCCATAATCCCATAAGTGATATTCTGACAGCTTATATTCTCCAAGAATATCTCCTTCTATCTCAAAATATCCGGACTGATATACATTGCAGTCATCCCAGATACCGCCTTCCAGCCCCTGGACCGATGCAGAAAGAAGCTTCTTCGTACCAATCTCAAAGTAATCCGGACACTCCCACATATAACCGAATGGATTTTCCGATTCTATCCGGTTTCTGAATTTCCAGTTTATCTTGTCTTCTGATTCGAATACCAGCACCTGCCCAACGTCTTCATTGGTTCTTGCTCCCTGTACCATATAATAAATATCATTTTCTTTCCATACCTTTGGGTCTCTCACATGACAGGTCAGATCGTCCGGATAATCGGAATTGCGCATCAGTTCTTTTTTTCTGCCAAATGTCTTTCCATCTTCTGTCATAACCAGAACCGTATTGCCCTCACGTCCGGTTCGAATGTAATCATATTCCCCGTCTTCTAATTTGACATTTCCTGTATAGTACAGATACATTTTTCCATCTTCGATAAATGCGGATCCGGAATATACCCCGTGACAGTCAAACGGCTGATCCGGATAAAGTGCGGTACCCTGATATTCCCAGTCAATCATGTTCGTGCTGGTGTAATGTCCCCACATCTTCACGCCGCCTTCCGCATCAAATGGCGAATACTGAAAAAATGCGTGATAGATACCCTGGAACTGGCAGAGTCCATTTGGATCATTCAGCCAGCCGACTGGCGGCATCAGGTGTAGTTTTTCACGAAATTTTCTATCTGATACGGATAACTCTTCTCTGGTTTTCTGGCTTTGTTCTGCTGTCTCTACTAATTTCGCAAGATCTCTTGTTAATGCGTTCATAAATCAATCTTCTCCATCTATAAGCATTACTTTGTAAGTGTCATAACTTTACTTGTTGTTTTAACTTCAGCAGGTTCTGCCTTTGTTACATTTCCAAATTCATCTGTATTTGTCAGAATCATCATGGTTGTCGTCTGATATCCTGCATTCTTGATTTCCTCAAGATTTGCTTCTACCAGAATATCCCCTGCATGTACTTTGTCGCCATCAGAAACTTTCTTCGTAAATCCTTTTCCATCCATCTTCACGGTATCGATACCGATATGGATCAGGAGCTCACCTCCGGACTCTGTTGTGATACATACAGCATGACCTGTTTCGAAGATATTGGAAACTTCTCCGTCACATGGAGCTACAATCTTGCCATCTGCAGGCTCTACCGCAACGGTTGTTCCCAGCATTTCGGATGCAAATGTCTCATCCACAACCTCAGATAATGAAATCTGTGTTCCATTTACCGGACTTGTCAATGTCTCTTCTGCTTTATTGTTGTCTGCTATTTCGATATTTTCTACTGTCTCTGTTGTTCCAGTTGTCTCTGTCACATCTGCCGTTACTGCCTTTGGTTCTGCATCCTTATAGATTACAAATGAGATTGCGAATGCAACACCAACTGCGATCACCATCTCGATCAGATACTGAAGCGGCTGATTCAGGCAGAGCAGGATACCGAAGATACCTGTCACACCGGTTCCCTTAGCTCCGAGATGTACCAGGGATGCATACAAAGCTCCACATCCTCCACCGATACATCCGGCGATGAACGGCTTGAAGAATCTTAAGTTTACACCGAAGATCGCCGGCTCTGTAATTCCCATAAATGCACTGAGTGATGACGGAAGTGCCAGAGATTTGATCTTCTTATCTTTGGATTTGATACCTACTGCTAATGCTGCTGCTCCCTGTGCTACGTTTGCTGCACTTGCAAGCGGAAGCCAGTATGTAACACCGTATTTTGCAATCTGTCCGATATCAATTGCTGTATACATCTGGTGGATACCGGTTACTACGGTTGGTGCGTACAGACTTCCCATGATCAGACTTCCGATTCCAAGAGGAAGTGTTAACATCCACTGGATTGCTCCGAGGATTGCATTTTCAGCCCATACAAAGATTGGCCCTACGATTGATAATGTAAGGTAACCTGTTACGAATACGCTGACCAGAGGAGTCACGAATAAGTCGAGCACTTCCGGGACAATCTTATGTAACTTCTTCTCGATCACTGCCAGGATCCATACAGCGATGATAACCGGAATGACATGTCCCTGATATCCGACCATGTCAATCTTGAACAGTCCGAAGAATACGCTCTGTGTCTGCTGTACACCTTCGGTTGCTACCGTATAAGCGTTCTGCAGTGACGGATGGATCATGATCATACCGATAACTGCGCCAAGATACTGGTTAGCACCAAACGCTTTCGCTGCTGAGAATGCAATCAGGATCTGCAGAAATGTATATGCAATGTTTCTTATTGTCTGCAATGACAAGACGCAGTCTCGTTGCACAATGTGCTGCAGATGCAATGTTCTTACTTCCACCGACATGATCCAGGATATCCTGTGCGGTCTTTCTGTAATCCATAATAACTCTCCTTCCTTGTTTTATGTGTAATCGTTTTCACATTTTGTAATTTTATAATAAGAAAAAAAATGCCATTTGTAAAGATGGCATTTTTACTGATATTTCATATTCATTTTTGTGCGTGTTGCACGAATTTAGTTGTTTTTGACCGATTTCGAATTTATTTACACATATTATACACTGATTTTCTACTCCGGCAGCTCTTATTCTTCTATATTTTCTTCCGGATCATCAATTTCAGCAAGCCGAAATCCAAGTTTGATCTCCATCGGAATATTTTCGCCCCATTCTATCACATCCAGCAAGAGTTCTGCACCCCTGATACCACTGGTTTTAAAACCGAAATGTACAGTTGGAATTCCACCGGTTACTGCCTTTAAAAGCTGATTATCACCAAATCCAGTAACCTGGATTGCTGTATTTTCCAATATATAACGGAATCTGGAACCTGTATCTTCTACATTCTTCGGAATCCGGCTTCCTATATAAGTATGAATCGCTTCAATTGCTCCGGCCGCAATCGTATCTGTGGCGCACGATATGATATCGATGTCATTCTTTTCATTCAACAATTCCAGAACTTTCTCGTATCCGGACTCTGTAGTAAACTCCGCCACCTTATAATATCCGTCTTTTAATTCCCGTCCCGACCTTTTCAGACCTTCCCGGAATCCATCTTCTCTGGCTGCTCCGGCTGCCTTGTCTTCTCTTGAAACTCCGATATACGCAATCTCTTTCCTGCTCTTAGCCGCAACCGCACGTCCCATGGCCTCTCCTGCACCGTAATCATCATGATAAATGCAATTTGCAAACTTCGTATGCTGTCCGATCACGACAACAGGAACCTTGGATTCTTTCAGAAATCTTCTGTGCTCTGTTGTGATCATCGTACCCACAAGAATAATCCCGTCTACCGGATAATTCTCGAACAGACGCATATATTCTATTTCCTTCACCGGTGTATTATCCGTTCCTGCAAGCAGCATCTGGTAATTCCGCTCTGAAAGAACTTTTTCAATTCCAGCTGTGATCCGGCTGATTGATTCAGAGTTAATCTTCGGCACAACCACACCGATCAGACACGCTTTCTTTGTCCTGAGCATACGTGCCTGTGCCGACGGCTGATATCCCGTCTCTTCGATTACTTTTTTAATCTGTTCTTTCTTCTCGTCACTTACATATCCACCATTCAGATATCTTGATACTGCTGCGCTGGATACCCCTGCCAGTTTGGCAATTTCTTTGATCGTCATCTGACATTTACTCCCTCTGTTATAATGTACTTCCATTCTCTTTAATTATTTTCTGATACCAGTAAGCGGAATCTTTCAAGATCCTCTTCTGTGTCGGATAGTCTACATATACCAGTCCGAATCTCTCAGAATAACCTTTTGCCCATTCAAAGTTATCCATCAGTGACCACTGGAAGTACCCTCTCAGATCAATCTCTCCTGCAGCCTTTTTTAATTCATGCAGATATCTTGCCAGAAAATCAATTCTGTTCGGATCATGTACTTTTCCATCCAGTGAGATCACATCATGGCACGACAGACCGTTCTCTGTAATATAGATTGGCTTCTGATAACGTTCATAAAGGAATTTCGGTCCCCAGTACAGACACTCTGGTGTTACCGGCCAGTCAATCGCTGTTTTTGGGAATCCTTCATAACGGCTTACTGTTTCCGTTCTTCCGTCTTCTCCCATCCGTACACAATATCCATTATATATATTCTGTCCATATACATCGATCGGCTGTGAGATCAGGCGCATATCTTCTTCTGTGATCTTAGGAAGATATGGCTCATACTTTGCCAGACCTTCTTCCGGATATTTTCCAAGAAGAACCGGATCTGACCACCAGGTCACATTCCAGTGCCAGTTTGAGAACTCATCCGGAAGAGCAAAGAAACTCTTCTTTGCCGCTTCGATATCTTCTGCTTTTTCCGTTGCCGGATAGCATACAGAAGCTGTCGGTGCATATCCGATCACAAGTGGCTGCTTCCCATGTGTTCTTAACATCTGCACAGCTCTTCCATGCGCTTTCATAACGTTATGTGCCATCTCGAAAGTATCCCGGATTGGTGCTTTTATCCCCGGCGCATGTTCCCCATTTACAAAACCGAGTCCGACAAAGCACTGTGGTTCATTCAACGTAAAGAAATGTGTGACTCTGTCACTGAATCGTTCCGCTAGAAGCTTTGCATATTCTCCGAACCACTCCACGATCTGTGGATTCATCCATCCACCGCGTTTATACAATTCATATGGAAGTTCCCAGTGATACATGGTAATATATGGTTCAATATCATTTTTTAATAATTCATCGATCAGATCATTGTAGAATGCAATGCCGGCTTCGTTCACCCTGCCAGCTCCTTCCGGCATAACCCTGGACCAGTCTATCGAAAAACGATATCCTTTCAGTCCAATCTCTTTCATAATCCGAACGTCTTCTTTATATCTATGATAATGATCACATGCTACTTCTCCCGTATGTCCTTCGAATATCTTCCCCGGTTCCTTTGTATACACATCCCATATATGCTCGCCTTTTCCGTCTTCTTTCACGGCACCTTCTATCTGATATGCACTTGTTGCTGCTCCCCATACAAAATCTTTTCTAAAATCCATGCTTATTCTCCCTGTTTTCATTATACTGTAATTGTATTATACCGCAAAAATTCATACTGTGCATTATAAGTGAGGCCGGAGATTTCAAAAACCTCCGGCCTCACTTATGTTACATTGATATATTAACTTTCAAACTGGCTGTGATACAGTTTATGGTAAAATCCACCTTTTTTCAGCAGTTCTTCATGATTGCCCTGCTCGATGATCTTACCGTCTTTCATAACTAAGATTAACGAAGCATTCCGTATCGTGGAAAGTCTGTGTGCTACGATAAAGCTTGTTCTGCCCTTCATCAGTTTATCAAATGCTTCCTGTACCTGCAGTTCGGTACGGGTATCAATACTTGATGTCGCCTCGTCTAAGATTAGCATCGGCGGCAGACAGAGCATAACTCTTGTGATACACAGAAGCTGTTTCTGTCCCTGGCTGATGCTGTCTTCATGGAGCACCGTATCCAGACCTTTCGGAAGTCTGCGGATGAATTCCCAGCTTCTTGCTTCTTTCGTCGCACAGATGATCTCTTCATCAGTTGCATCCGGCTTTCCAAAACAGATGTTGTCTCTCACGGTTCCGCTCTTGATCCAGGTATCCTGCAGTACCATGCCAAAGCTGCTTCTGAGCGCATGTCTGGATACTTCCCGGATGTCTTTTCCATCCACCAGGATCTTTCCTTCATCTACGTCATAGAAACGCATCAGCAGGTTAATAAATGTCGTCTTACCGCATCCGGTCGGACCAACGATTGCGATACGCATACCTGGTTTTACATCCAGATTGAAATTCTTAATCAGTTCTTTTTCTTTATCATAACTGAATGCCACATCATCAATTGTAACATTGCCATCGACTGTAGCAAATACTCCTTCTTCATCCGGTGTCTCTTCTTTCTGCTCCAACAGGTCAAAGATACGGTCCGCACATGCCAGCGCATTCTGCATCTCTGTAATTACCGAACTGATATCATTGAACGGCTTCATATACTGGTTCGCATAGGATAACAGTACAGAAAGTCCTCCAACCGTCAGCGTTCCGCCCGGTATCAGAAAAGCTCCGAGTAGTGCTACTCCGGCGTAAATGATATTGTTGACAAATCGTGTAGATGGGTTCGTTAAACTGCTGTAAAATACCGCTTTCTGGCTGTATGTCTGCAGTTCTTTATTGATCTCATCAAATCTTCTGGATGATTCTTTCTCGTAACCGAATGCTTTGACTACCTTCTGTCCGCCGATCATTTCTTCGATCAGTGCAGTCTGGCGTCCTCGGGTCTCGCTCTGCTTCCGGAACATCGTATAAGATCTGGAAGAAATGAATTTCGCTACTACGAAACTAAATGGTGTCAGAACGATCACTAAAAGCGTTACCCACACATTCTTGGAGAACATGAAGATCAGCGTCACAACGATCGTCACAATTCCGGAAAACAACTGTGTAAATCCAAGCAGCAAACCATCGGATAAGATATCTGTATCTGCAATGACACGGCTTACGATATCTCCGGTACTATGCTGATCCAGATAAGATAACGGCAATACCTGGATATGCCGGATTGCCTGTGACCGGATATCCTGTACAATACGATAGGTCATACGATTATTCAAAAGATTCATGAACCAGGTAGCAAGTGCCGATATCACGATGAATACCAGAATCTGTCTCAGATAATACCACATCATATCAAAGTTCACCTGATGTGCTGCTACCACTTCATCGATCGCATCTCCGAATAAGACCGGCACATACAACTGCAATACTACAGAGATCGCAGCAAAGATGACACTGAATCCAAGGAAAATCTTATATTTCCCTATGAGCTTTAATAATTTCTTCATTACTCTGCCGCTCCTTTCTCTGTCTTCTCAGAAGTCTTCATTACAACCGGACGTTCTTCCGGGAACTGTGAATAATAGATTTCCTGATAGGTCTCACAAGTTTCCATCAGTTCTTCGTGTGTTCCCTGTCCTGCCAGTTCACCGTCGTCCATAACCAGGATCTTGTCCGCCTGCCGGATGCCGGAAATTCTCTGGGATACCAGGAATGTTGTCACATTGCCTTCCAGTTCACCGATTGCTTTACGAAGCGCTGCGTCTGTCGCAAAATCCAGTGCACTTAAACTGTCATCCAGTATCAGGATATCCGGCTTGCTGACCAGTGCACGCGCGATCGTAAGACGCTGTTTCTGTCCTCCGGACAGGTTGCGTCCGTTCTGTTCCACTTCAAAATCAAGCTTTCCAGGCTTAGCTTCTACAACATCTTTTGCCTGAGCGATTGTGATCGCTTTCCACAGATCTTCATCTGAAGCCTGATCATTGCCCCACTTTAGATTATCACGGATACTTCCTTTGAACAGGATGGAACGCTGCTGAACCACGCCTATCTCACTGCAAAGTTCTCCCTGCGGATAATCCTTTGCATTGACGCCATTTACCTTTACTATACCTTCCTGTGGATCATAGAATCTCGGAATCAGGCTGACCAGTGTACTCTTACCACTTCCGGTTCCGCCGATGATTCCAATCGTCTGTCCTTTCTTCGCCCGGAAGGTGATGTCTGATAAGCTGGATGCTCCGGCACCTTCATAGGTGAAAGTGACGTGGTTGAATTCAACAGCCATATTATCATCAGCTTTATCATTTCCAGCCACTGTTTTGTATTCCATACTGGACTTCACATCCAGGATACCGGCCACACGGTCTGCACAAGCCATTGATTTATTCAACGTAATGATCAGAGAGGCTAATTTGATCAGCTCTACAATGATCTGTGCCATATAGTTATACAGTGCTACCACCTGCCCCTGTTGCAGATTCCCGATATTCACCTGCACTCCGGCACGTGCGATCAGTAACACAGTTGCCACGTTGATCAGTACATACGTGAGCGGATTCAGAAGAGCAGAAATTCTTCCTACGAATTCATTCAGTCTCGTAAGCTCACGGTTTCCTTCTTCGAATTCCTCCACCGACTGTTCTTCCCTGCAGAACGCACGGATGACACGGACACCTGTCAGATTCTCTCTTGTAAGTCCTGTCACACGATCCAGTCCTGCCTGTACTTTCTTGAACAGCGGAATACTGATCAGCATAATGGAAAATACAACTACAAACAGGATAGGTACTGTCACGACAAAGATCAGTGCGCAGCGCACATTGATGGTAAATGCCATCACCATCGCACCGATCACGACAAACGGACTTCTCAGCAACAGACGCAGTCCCATGTTAATTCCGTTCTGTACCTGATTCACATCGTCCGTCAGTCTTGTAATCAGCGTATCCGTTCCGAGCGTGTCCAATTCTGTAAATGACAGTCCCTGGATATGGTCGAACATTGCCTGTCTGACACTGGTCGCAAATCCGACACTTGCCTTTGCAGCAAAGAACTGTGCGGTAAAGCTGCACAACAGTCCGACTGCTGCCATAAGCAGTAATACGAAGAACATTTCCACAATATATCCACGATCATTCTTCGCAACGCCCACATCAATGATCTGAGCTACCACAACCGGAACCATAAGATCGAATACCACTTCTAATAATTTAAAAAGCGGTGCCAGAATGCTTTCCCTGCGGTATGGCCTCAGAAATTTTTCAAGACGCTTCATTTCTTTCACTCCATTCCTTTTTCTATACGATAACTAATAAATCATCTGTTATCTACTTATCATAATGTCCCTTGACTGTTTTATTATAGTCCGTTATCATTGATATGAATAATATTGTTTTTATAGCTTTGCAATACAAAAAATATATAAGGCAGGTAATCCAACATGGAACTCAGACAGTTAGAATATTTCCGCGAGATTGCATCCACCGGCAGCATCAACGAAGCTGCAAGACACTTAAATATGTCCCAGCCGCCGCTCAGCTATCAGATCCGCCAGCTGGAAAATGAATTAAATGTAAAACTTTTCGACCGCACCAGCAAGGGTGTTACCCTGACTGAAGCCGGTAAGCTTCTCTACGACCGCTCCGGTAACCTGCTGGAATACGCCCGATCTACCGAACTGGAAGTCTCAAAAACCGGTAAAAAACGTATCTTACGTATTGGCCTGACTCCGACAACGGTAGATACCATCATGCCTTATATTTCCCAATTTTCGAAAAAAAATCCCGACGTGAACTTTGAAGTCCACGACGGGATCACTTACTCGCTTTATCAGTATCTTCTGGACGGGATCATCGATATCTCCGTTGCCAGAACACCACTGCGTCTTGACGAAGTGTCTTATATGGAATTGTGTTCTGAGCCGATGATTGCAGTATCAGCACCCAAAAATATGGTTTCAAAGACCGCTGACGTTACCACAGATACACCGCATAATTCTTCGAAACACAATGCGGTTTCTTCCTTAAAGCTCTCCGATCTTTTACATAGACCGCTGATCTTATACCGGAGATACGAAGAACTCATCATGAATACCTTTCATGCCCAGAATATGAATCCGGACATCTTCTGTGTCTGCGATGATCCCAGAGGTGCCATGCTGTGGGCGAAAGAAGATCTTGCAACTGCCATCTTTCCGCAGTCCATGGCCAGCTTGTGTGACGGACTTTGTATACAAGAATTGGATGAGCCGGATCTTGTAACTAAGATACTTCTGATCTGGGCGAAGGGAAAGAAACCGGTGCCGCTGGTGCAGGAATTTCTGGATGTGTGTGGTGAGCATTAGTACATTAGAGCTTGCGGCTCACCCACCATATACCAATTATAAGATATACCGCCATCATTCCTAATATGGCAGATGTTGCAACCAGTTGATTCATATTTTCCAAAGCAACTACTAACAGCAGAAGTACAATTTCGCCACACCAATAGGACCAGATACATTTCCTTTTTCCGTAATCAGTAATCCAAGTTTTGGAATCCACGATCCAGAGTAAATTGATGAATATTCCAAAACCAATAGATACAATTAGAGAAGTGGCCTCTTCCGCTGACATATTTATCATTCCATTTTTTACAAATACAATACATAACACCAATAAATCATACGCCAATAACAATATGCCATTTCTTTTCAATGATTTGATACTTTTCTGCATATCCATCTCTCCTCTCCAAATAGAAATCTTAGATAAACCCATCTACTTCTTCCTGCAGATTTACTCCATAAGAGAATACATAGGCTAAACATAAAACAATAATTCCAAAAATGAATCCTCTCACTTCAAAATTGATATCTTTCAGTCCATTCATTTTAATCAATACTCCGCAAATATAAACGACCACATTCTGAATCGTCGGCATTACTATACTGTAAATTCCTATTTTCTTTACTCTTTCTACATTTTCTGCTGTAAACGGTGTGCCCATTTCTGGTTGTTCCTTTGTGCCTTCCAGTGACTTCAGTATTTTATGAACGTTGCGAAAAATCAGGGCCAGTAATATAGATGTTGCTCCCAACAGCAGAAGCCACACGGATACCAGATGCATCCGCATATTTCCCTTTGCATCAATCAGTGTAAAGAACATCCCGTAGGCATTCATCATGGTATCCTGTTTGATGCCGAATATAGCCCCGTTAATGTGCACGCTGTGCATAGGTATAGCCAATCCCGCCCAAAGTAATACGATACCATCGAACCAATGTAAGATTTCCAGAAATCTCATCAGACTGGTCAGTGGTTTCCGGAATTTTTCAAAACTTTTCATCTTCATATTATTCACCCTCCTCTTCATCCAGATTTCCATCAAATTTTAAAATATCACCTACATCACATTGAAGGAAATAACAGATACGATTCATCGTATGCAAACGGATACCTTTGGCTTTTCCGCTTCGGAGTACCGACAGATTGGCCTCGGTAATACCCACTTGTCTGCATAATTCTTTTGAAGTCATTCCCTTCTTTTTCAGGACTTCATCCAGGCATATACGAATTCCCATATTTCCTCCTTTCTGTGTTTGAAAATTATTGTTTTTCGATAATTTATAATTTTATTATAGCAAGAAATTATCGTTTGTCAATAATTTTTACTACGCAATATTCCAACTGTTTTTTTCGTAATTATGTGATTTTTCCAACTTTTCTTATATTTTTAACTCCAAAGAATCTTCTATCGGCAACTACTTATAAACGCATGGCCCAAAAAAAGATTATCCGGATACTTCCCTTTCTCCAGATAATCTTTCTATATAATCTCTATTCTATTTTATTTTTCTTGCTCCACCTTCGTCTTCTTCGGCAAAAACAGACTCAAAAGTAACGATACCACAAACACTCCTGCCACCGCATTTCCATTAAATACATCTCCTACCGCACTTGGAAATGCTGCAAAGAAGTTCCCAGATGTCTGTGTCAGACCAACTCCGATACTAAATGACAGTGACACGATGATCATTGTTCTGTCATCGAATTTGCATTCTTTCAGCATCTTGATTCCTTCATACATGATCGATCCAAACATCATAACCGTACATCCGCCAAGCACTGCCTGTGGAAGTGAATTGAAGAATGCTCCAAGCGGTGGAAATAACGACGCAAGGATCAGAATCAACGCTCCCATCAAAATTGTAAAACGGTTAATCACCTGTGTCATTGTCACAAGTCCGATATTCTGACTGAATGATGTCAGCGGCAGACAACCAAAACATCCCGAAATTGCACTGGAAAATCCATCAACTGCCAGTGAACCGCGAAGTTCTTTCATCTTAAGATCACGTCCAAGTGCTCCCGTACAGACTGCCGTCGTTGCACCTGTCGTCTCTGCTGCCGATACCAGGAATACGATTGCGATCGTGAAAAATGCTCCCAAATTGAATACTGGCTTATGACTGGTCAGGAACACAAGCTTCGGAATACTGAATACGCCGACCTCCTGAATCGTCTTATGAATACCGGAAAAGTCAACCATCGGCGCGATTCCTGCTACCGTAAATATAATTGCAAGTGCATACCCAAATACAAGTCCAACCAGCACATTCAGATTCTTATAGACACCTTTCAAGACTTCTCTGGATACCAGACATACGATCAATGTAAATGCACCAACTACCAGATGATACCATGAACCGAAGTCTTTCACTCCGCTTCCACCGCCCCAGGAATCCATACCTACCGGCAGAAGTGACAATCCAATCGCGATAACTACACAAGCCGATACAACCGGAGTCAGATATTTTCTCCAGTACTTGGCACTCAATCCGACAAAACCTTCAAAAATACCACCTAGAATAACTGCACCAACCATACCTTCATATCCAAGATCCGGATTCGTTGCAATTACCAGCAGACTTCCAAGGAACGTAAAGCTGACTCCCATAATAATCGGAAGTCCGGATCCGATCACTCCTATCGGATATAATTGCAAACAAGTCCCGATTCCTGCTACAAACATCGCACACTGCAATAGCTGTGTGATCTCCGCAGAACTTAAATGTGCTCCATTACTTCTAAGTACCGTCGCACTGCACACGATCAGCACTGGTGCCAGATTCGATACGAACATCGCCAGTACATGCTGCAATCCAAACGGGATGGCTTTTCTAAGCGGAACCCTGCCGTTAAGCTTATAGATATTCTCTTCACTGACCGACGTTATCTTTTCTTCTTTGTTGCTTTCCATGACTTTTCCTCATTCTCTCTGTGAAATTTCTTTAGTATAAATTTAACTTATATTTTTCAAGAAAGCAACACGAGAATTAATAAATGCATTTATTACTTTAATACAATCCGAAAATATTCTACTGTCGTTGAAAGAAGAAATATTCCACACACTGCCATTTGCAGATATTTTTTCTTAATTACACTTTCAATAAAATCTTTTAAAAATATAAAATCAATCACACTACCAATAAGAATGCTCCCCACATCCATGATACTGTTTATTGCTTTTATCGAAAACAACTGGAACATCCATATCAGACTGGCTGCCCCCAGACACCAGATAAGTGAAAAATAAAATTCCCTTTTTTCACGAATTTCCCAATATTGCCGTAAAAGAACCACACATGTAGTACATCCTATGATACAGCCATAAAATGCAATCGAAGAAAACACTTTGGTTGACTGTGTAACCATTACACCTAATACTGCCATTACAAAGCTAATTCCACTGATTAACCATTTCATTTTCTTTGCCGCATGATACTCCGATATCTCTGCCGTTGATTTCATAATCTCTACTACGTTCTTCCGATCTACAGCAGTTTCTCTTCTTTCTGTATTGATTTCCGATCTCATAAGCTCCACCACTTCTATCCCGAGTGCATCTGCCAATGGTTCTAACGTATTAATGTCTGGAAAACCAAGTCCGCTTTCCCTTAGTTAAAGATATGAACCCTATTTATCAGTCTACTTTTCCAATAAATCGGTAGTATATCTCTATTTCCTGTATTCTTTCGTTCTCCTCATTCGTTGTTGCTTCGTGAATGAGTATTTTTTCTATCATTGCATTTAATAACGGTGCTGTCAGTTCCTTTGGTACGGAATACTCCTTGATTAACTCAATCCACTTTTCAGCACCTATCATATCCTGTTCCATTTTACTTAATTCTTCTCTTAGGTTGGTTATCTGCTGTTCAAGTTCTATCTGCTCTTTTTGATATTTCCCCGACAGCATGATGAAGTTTCGTTCCGTTATCTTCTCACAGGCTCTATCTTCATACATTTTCGCAAATAAACGGTCAATCTCATTTTGTCGGTTCTCGGCTTTCTTCAAGGCACTCGCCTTTTTCTTCTTTTCCCGTATTCGCTCTGCATTGCCGACTTTCTGTATTTTGTTCAATACCTTTTCTTCGTCCTGCTGTACTGCCTTAGCCCAATACTGCAAGCGTTCCAATACAGCTTGATACAGCACATCATAGCGGATATAGTGCATAGAACAATAACCTTTGCCAAACTGTCCGTAGAAACTACAAGAATAATAACTATATGGTGTTTTATTCGCCTTATTTGTCGCAAACCTCATAGACCAGCCACAATCCGCACACTTGACAAGCCCTGCAAATATCGGCGTTGCCTTTTCCTTTGTCTGTCTACGCCTTGATTTTATCTGCTCCTGCACACGATAGAACACTTCCTTGTCAATAATCGGTTCATGCGTGTTTTCTACTCGAAACCATTCGCTTTCGGGCTTTCGTACTTTCTTCTTGCTTTTGAAAGAAACGGTTGATTGTCTATTATGAACGCTGTTTCCGATATAGACTTCACTTTTCAATATCGCCTTTACATGAGCAATCGTCCACTCATAACGCTTGCTTTCGGGCTTTCCCTCAAAGATATGAGCAAAAGTACCGTACCTTGTAAAATTCAACCAAGACGCTGTCGGGACTTTTTCTTCTCGCAGTATTTTTGTGATTTTGGCACTACCGTAACCTTGATAGGCTAGAGAGAAGATTTTTTCAACAATCCATTTTGTTTCCTCATCAACCAACAGTTTCCCTTTGATGTCGGGGTGTTTCTTATATCCTAACGGAGCATAAGCCCCATAATACGCACCCTCTGCAAATTTCGTCTTAAAGGCTGATTTCACTTTACGGCTCGTATCTCTTGCCACCCATTCATTGATGATGTTCTTAAATGGTGCAATCTCACTTTCGCCTTTTTCGCTGTCCACACCGTCGTCAATCGCTATGTAACGGACATTATGGCTGGGAAAATACAATTCTGTATATTGTCCTGTCATAATATAATTTCTACCAAGTCGTGATAAGTCTTTTGTTACAACACAGTTGATTTTTCCTGCCTCTATATCCTCAATCATTCTTTGAAAACTCGGTCTTTCAAAATTTGTTCCCGACCAGCCGTCATCAATATATTCATCAATCACATTCAAATGATGTTCTTTTGCATATAGACGCAACATACTTCTTTGTGTGGTAATGCTGGAACTTTCGCCCTGTAATTCATCATCTCGGCTTAACCTAAGATAAAGTGCAGTATTGTAAATCTGTTGTTTCATTGTCAGTTATCCTCCTTTATAACTAACCCGCGTTTACAATACCTGCTTGCAAGTAAAGTATAACACGGGTACTTTTTGTCATTCAATCTATTTCTTACAACTGCACCGATTTTATGCGATTGTCTGCTTTGCTTTTTCCAACATGACATCAGTTAGAAGTTCTTCCATTGTCTTTCCCTTTTCGGAGAAATGCTCTTTTACAACAATCTTTGGCTTTCCTCTGTTGCCAATGCCACACTTGTTATTTTTCTTTTGAATTGTTTTTACAGCATTATCAATAACACATACCCCCTTTCTGTAAAATCTTTCTAAGCAATTCAACGGCTTTTGTCATAGCCCACAGGACTTCCACCTCTGCATAGTTCTTATGTAGCCGTACCCATTGCGTGCGACGCTTTTAACGCTCAAGCTGTGGCTGTACGGGAGTATCATTATCTGACAGCACAGGTCATGGCGATAAAAGAGAACAAATCTTTTACAAGAACACAGATAGGTTGTCGCTCACTTTTGCAGGAGAAAGGTCATGGCGTATCTGTTTCAATGGCTCGCTGTCTGTCAAAGGTATTGAATTGCTTTATTCAGTTGTCAAAGAGCGATTGAAAGAAGAAAATCATCTTTCCTATATATCGCGTTGGAAAAGAGTAAAAGCGTAACCAATATTCAAAACTTTTTTCTTTTCTTGTACCATATAGGGAAAGAAATTGTCATTCTGCTAAGTTGATGATGAAAAGATTTCTTTTCACACCCTAACTACCTATGCAATACCGTTACTGCCAACTATGAAATGAAAGATTTTCTTTGCTCCATATAGGGAACGACAACTACCAAATGTTAAGTTGAGAATGAAAATATTTTCTTCTTTTCACATCAACACTCAACTGCTAATACCTGTTTGAATACAAATTGAAGATACTTTTTCTTCTTTCACATAACACTGTCCACTCATCTTGAATTTCCGACATTTTTTCAAAACTTTTCTTCTTTCACTCCATATAGGGAATGGAAACCTTGATTTAATGACCTATTTTCAAAAAAAGTTAGATTTCCTTTTCTCGTACCATATCTGTACACAAGTTGATGTTTTGTTGCAGATATTTTGAAGAAATTAAAAAATACCGTCATTCTCTTGTGGGACAGCGGTATCTATGCGTTCTTCTATGGTTGATTTTTCTAATTGTAATAAGTGTTTATGCTTATCTTTGAGTTCTGCCTGCTCAATCATATCTTTCAGTATCGTTGTATGATTTTCTCTGTCTAATGCTTGTACCATTTTTATGGTTGGTGCAACCTGTCTTTGTAACCAATGCAACGCTTTTTGTAAAGTATAAGGTTCTGGCTTTGTAGTTAATCGTATCGGCTCTCTATTTTCCCCTACAAACCATGCCCAATCATCATTTGTTTTCCATTGATTTTTGGGTTTATCATCTTCTCTATCTACAAAGCGGACATAATGATTGATGATAGAAAAAGCGGTGCGTTCAGCGTCCCGATAGGTCAATAAATCTACAACTGCATAATAGGCTCGTTCATTCTTCATGCGTATTTCAAAGCGGTTCTTAATCTCCGTATCTTCAACTTCTATGCCATTCTTGACATACTGCTCATAATTTTTCTGATAAGCACACATATATAATTCACTACTGGTTGAACCGAGATATAAGGTTTCTCCTGTATTCTTTGGTAAATCGCTACCACATTTTTCCGTACCGCTGTAATCTTTCTGCATACGGAAGTAGGAGATACATTCGCCTGCCTTGTATTTTTCCTTTAATTTTGGAATATCTAATATTCCTGCTTTATCATTGATTGCCAAGTCAAGCCGTTTCATCTTACCACCTGCCGTTAAACAATCAAGCATAAAGTCATACCATGAGCGTTCCTGTGCCAATAGATAACTTTCCATTTGCCGACACCCTCTGCCTTTTAGTTCTAATAAAACACCTAAATGCTCTTGCATGGAACACATGATGTTGATGTCGCCTAAAACATATTTGCTTTCATATCCGTACTTGCCAAAATCTTCATAAAGCATATAATCAGATTTTAATTGCAACACATCACGAATAATCTTTAATGCGTCCGTAGTAGGAAAGCGGACACGAAAGTAATCAATCAATAAGAATAATGGTTCTTGTGGATTGAAACGCTCAATCTGTTTTTCTAATGTTTCTTTCAATTCTTCCGTCAATGGAAATTTCCCTTTTTCAATGCGGTTATAATACTCACGACTGATACCACAGGCAACAGCAAGTCTTGTCTGTGTTACTCCGTATTGTTCACGCTTTTGTCTTAATTCTTCTATAAAGTATTTATCATTCATTCTTCAATTCCTCCAATCAAAAAGGCAACTACCATATTTGATAATTGCCTATACTTAAATTTCTGCAAAAGAAAAAGACAATCAATTTCTTATTTGAAATCAACTGTCTTTCCTATGTCTTATTCAATTTTTCTTAGTGATAATGGCATAATTTATATCACACCATGTAAAATGCGGTTTTGCCTTATAAATACAGCGTTTTCCGCTTAGTAGTGTCTATTGTCTCTTGTTTTTTGTGCCCCCCTTGTTAGATAACGGGGGCTTACTGTTCGCTCGCAAGCTCGCTCAACTGCCGAAGTGAACCAGCCACTAAAAACGGCGGAAAAATCTAAGAGATTTTCCCACCGTCGTGTCTGGATCACTCCGCCTGTTATGTTTTTTCGCTTTAGCTTTTAACCCCAAGCATATTATACCTCTAATGCACGAATTAGATTTACCATTTCAATAGCTCCCTGTGCACATTCAGAGCCTTTATTTCCTGCCTTACTGCCAGCTCGTTCTATCGCCTGTTCAATCGTATCTGTCGTAAGAACACCAAACATAACTGGTGTTTCAGTATTTAAACTGATTTGAGCAATTCCTTTTGATACCTCACTACACACATAATCATAATGGCTTGTACTACCTCGAATAACTGCTCCCAAACAAATAATCGCATCATATTTTTTACTTTTTGCCATTTTAGACGCTATCAAAGGTATTTCAAATGCTCCCGGAACCCAAGCTACCTCTATGTCCTTTTCACCAACATTTTCTCTTTTCAAATTATCTAATGCACCTGCTAATAGCTTAGAAGTTATAAACTCATTAAATCTTGCTACAACAATACCGATTTTTATATTTTCTGCTACTAAATTTCCTTCAAAAGTGTTCATTTATTTTTCCTCCATATTCAAAATGTGTCCCATTCGGTCTTTCTTTGTCTTTAGATAAAAACTATCATAAGGATTTGCTTCTATTTCAATCGGTACTCTGCTTGAAATTTTCATTCCATAATCTTCTAACTGATAAACTTTATCAGGATTATTTGTAAGTAAATGCAATGATTTTATTCCCAAATCTCTTAAAATCTGTGCACCGATATAATATTCTCTTAAATCGCCTTGAAATCCTAATGCAAGGTTGGCGTCAAGTGTATCCATACCGTTATCCTGTAAATGATAGGCTTTTAGTTTATTGACAAGCCCGATACCTCGTCCCTCTTGTCGCATATAAAGCAATACACCAGAACCATTTTCTGCAATCATTTTCATTGCTTTATCTAACTGCTGTCCACAATCACAGCGTAAAGAGCCAAAGACATCTCCTGTTAAGCACTCTGAGTGGACACGACATAGCACATCGTTTCCATTATTCAAATCTCCCATAACCAATGCAACATGATGTTCTCCATTCAATTTATTGATATAACAATGTGCTTTGAAATTCCCATATTTTGTAGGCATTTCTACAACTGAAACACATTCTACAAGCATGTCATATACTTTTCTGTATTCCTGTAATTCTTTAATTGTGAGGGTTGGTATATGGTGTATTTGGGAAAATTGAATTAAATCAGATGTTCTCATCATTTTCCCGTTTTCATTCATAATTTCGCAACATAAGCCACATTCTTTTAATCCTGCCAACCTCAATAAGTCAATCGTTGCTTCCGTATGTCCGTTTCTTTCTAAAACACCTCCGTTCTTTGCAATCAGAGGAAACATGTGCCCCGGTCTACGAAAGTCAAAGGGATTTACATTCTCAGTCACACACATACGAGCCGTTAATCCTCTTTCTTCGGCAGAAATACCTGTTGTAGTATCCTTATAATCAATAGAAACTGTAAAAGCAGTTTCATGGTTATCTGTATTATTTTCAACCATAGGGGAAAGCATAAGCCTGTTAGCCAGACTTTCACTCATAGGCATACAGATTAAGCCTTTTGCATAAGTCGCCATAAAATTAACATTTTCTGTTGTCGCAAATTGTGCCGAACAAATTAAATCCCCCTCATTTTCTCTCTCTTTATCGTCCATAACCAAAACAAGTTTTCCCTCTTGTAACGCCTGCAATGCCTCTTTTATTTTTTGATATTTCATAATTCCTTTATCCTTTCTGCTAAAATCCGTATCGGCATAACAACTCTTTCGACAACTCTGTTTCATTGCTGTTGTCTATGAGTTTCTGCACATATTTCCCTAATATATCATTTTCAAGGTTTACCATATCCCCGACTTGTTTATTCTTGAGAATTGTTTGCTCCAAAGTATGAGGGATAACGGATACCGAAAAATCTGCTTTCGATACTTTTGCGACAGTAAGACTAATACCGTCAATAGCAATCGAACCTTTTTCAACAATTAGATTTAAGATTTCTCTTTGCGTATTGATTTGATACCACACCGCATTTTTGTCTCTACGCACAGACGATATTCTACCTGTCCCATCAATATGCCCCGTAACAATGTGACCGCCCAACCTGCCATTCATAGGCATAGCTCTTTCTAAATTCACAAGGCTTCCATGTCTTAACAGGCTAAGAGCCGTTCTGTTCCATGTTTCATTCATCACATCAACTGTAAAAGATTGTCGAGTGAAACAAGTAACTGTAAGGCAGATACCATTGACTGCTATGCTGTCGCCTAAATGTATATCCTCTAATATTTTTGAAGCTTTAATGGATAGTTTACAGTTACAAGTATCTTTCTGTATTCTTTCTACTTTACCGATTTCTTCTATTATTCCTGTAAACATGGATAAATCACTTCGCTTTCTATGAAATAATCATTTCCCACTTGAGAAAAAGCATATGGTTTAAGCATAATGGCGTCATTAGGAAAAGCAACACCTTGACCACTTACAGGGCTTTTTGCACTCCCACCAAATATTTTAGGTGCTATATAAATTTGCACCTCATCAACAATCTGTTGCTCAAGAGCACTCCAATTCAACGCACTTCCACCCTCTAAAAGCAGACTGTCTATCTGCATATTTCCTAAACATTGCATTAAATTCATTAAGTCAATATGATTACCTTTTTTCTTCGTATAAATAATTTCACAACCACATTTTCTGTAAAGAGCAATTTTACTTTCATCAATAGAAGAAGTAGCGATATATGTTTTAATGTCATTCGCTGTTTGGATAATTTTTGATGTAATGGGTGTTCTTAAATCTGTATCACATACGATACGAATAGGATTTTTCCCGTTTTCTAATCGGCATGTCAGTAAAGGGTTATCTTGAATAACAGTATTTACTCCTACCATGATTGCAGTAACCTTATGTCTGAATTGGTGCACTTGTTTTCTCGCTTTTTCGCCACTTATCCATTTTGATTGATTTGTATAAGTTGCTATTTTCCCGTCCATTGTCATTGCATATTTCATAAAAACATACGGAATACGCTTTGTAATATACTTCCTAAATACTTTGATTAACTGTTGACATTCTATTTCTAAAATGCCTACATCAACTTGAATGTTATTTTCCTCAAGTTGCTTTACACCTTTTCCAGACACAATCGGATTACAGTCTAAAGTTCCGACGACTACCCTTGTAATACCACTTTTAATAATTGTTTCTGTGCAAGGTGGTGTCTTACCATAGTGACAGCATGGTTCAAGTGTTACATAAAGCGTTGCTCCTACAGGTGACTCTCTGCAATTTTTTAGTGCATTTCTCTCTGCATGTAATCCACCAAAAACTTCATGGTATCCCTGTCCTATAAGCCGATTATTTTTTACAATTACTGCTCCAACCATAGGATTAGGATTGACATAGCCAGCACCCTTTTTTGCCAGTTCTATTGCTATTTTCATGTATTCTATATCGCTCATTTTTACACCTCCAAAAAAATACATACCTTGAATAAAATCTATCCAAGACATGCAAAAGAGGATTTATGCGATTAAAGAAAATGCTCTGAAACAATATAAAATCATTCCAGAGCACGCAAAAAAGCATAAACTTACTTTTATCTTCTTTCATCCAGACTATACTGTCGGCTTTGGAATTACACCAAATCATGCCTTTCGGCTCGTGGGCTATACCACCGGTAGGGAATTACACCCTGCCCTGAAGATAGTTATTCAATTACAGACAATTATAATATCTGATATTATATCTGTCAATAAAAAGTTTTTTTCTCGTTTATCCAAATACAATAATTTCAAGCAGGTAAACACAGGTTATTTCTTAATATCCTTTTGTTTGGGAAACTCCATTTTCCCATCGTGAAATGGTTTTGTTTGTCACGCCTAATTTTTCAGCTAACTGCTCTTGTGTATATCCTTTTTTCTTGCGATTCATTGCGATAAAGGCTCCTATCTTTTTAGTGTCCATAATTAGCCTCCTTTCATCTAAAATCTTACTATTTCTAGTATAGATTGAACATACCACAAATGGCGAATTAGCTGATTCTTCTTGACTTAAATGATTATGTTCCATACAATAGATTGGTGCATTAAAAATAACGCTCACTCTTCACCGGATGAGTGGTTAAAGCGTCTAGGATCAAATCGTAGGTGCAGTGATTTCACTGTAAGATTTGGTCTTAGGTGCTTCTTTTTTTGGGGGGTATTTATGAATAAGACAAAAGAATTATTGGTACAAATGATGTGGGAATTAGTTGGCAGTATCTTTGTTGCGATTGGAATTTATAATTTTGCCGTACAAGCTAAGTTTCCTATGACAGGATTTTCGGGAATTTCAATTATCTTTTATCGACTATTTCATATTCCCATTGGTTTTTCAACGATTCTATTGAATATACCTGTTGCGATACTTTGTTACAAATTATTAGGAAAGAAGTTTTTTATCAGTTCCATTCGCTGTATGATTGTATCTTCATTGATTATCGACTATGTGGCACCATTATTTCCAGTCTACCAAGGAGATCGACTACTCGCTGCATTATGTACAGGTGTGTTTGGTGGAATTGGCTATGCGATGATTTATACAAGAAATTCATCTACAGGAGGATCTGATTTTATTATTATGGCTGTAAAGGCATTAAGACCTCATTTATCTTTAGGAAATATTGCCTTTTTATCGGATGTGGGCATTATTTTAGTGGGTGGTATTCTATTTAAAGATGTAGATGGAATGATTTATGGTATGATTGTCAATTTGTTATTTGCGGTTGTAGTGGATAAAATGATTTATGGTTTGAATTCAGGTAAAGTGGCTTTTATTGTCACAAAACATGGAAAAAGAATTTGCCAGGTGATTGATGAAACAAGTCAAAGGGGAAGTACGATTTTAAATGCACAAGGTGGATATAAACAAGATGATATGCAAGTGGTAATGTGTGCTTGTAATAGTAAAGAAATGTATCAAGTTCGAAAGGCTGTTCAAGAAGCGGATCCAGAATCTTTCTTTGTCGTTGTCGAATCGCATGAAGTGCATGGAGAGGGGTTTAAAATGACAAATATCGGAGAAGCGCAAAGCTAAATTCATGTCCATGATGAAAACGCTTGCGTAATTGATAGTTCTTTGTTATGATTTGAATATCATATGACTGACGGAAGTGGAGTTACCACATGAAGTATGATATTATAGGCCGACCGTCTGGGCAAGTTTACTTTGTCTTTTTGGTGGGTCTTTTTATTTGACTACTCGAAGGAATCATAGTAAACTTTAATCAAGCGTTAGTTACAACTAACTGTCATTAAAAGGAGGTAATTATGAAAGAACAATGGCAAGGATTTAAAGGTGGTAAATGGCAAGATGAAGTTGATGTTCGTGGCTTTATTCAAAACAACTATAAGCCTTATGATGGGGATGAAAGCTTTTTAGAGGGTCCAACAGAATCAACAAATACTTTGTGGGAAAAGCTTCAAAAATTACAAAAAGAAGAACGTGCCAAAGGTGGCGTATTGGATATGGAAACAGAAGTGGTTTCAAGTCTTACAGCTTATGGCCCTGGATATTTAGATAAAGATTTAGAGAAGGTTGTTGGTTTACAAACAGATAAACCATTAAAACGTGCATTTATGCCTTATGGTGGTATTCGTATGAGTGAAGAGGCATGCGAAACTTATGGATATAAACCAAGTGAAAAATTACATGAAATATTCACAAAATATCATAAAACTCACAATGATGCTGTATTTAGTGCATACACACCAGAAATGCGTTTAGCACGTCGTAATAAGATTGTGACTGGTTTACCAGATACATATGGTCGTGGACGTATCGTTGGTGATTATCGTCGTGTTGCACTTTATGGTATTGATTACTTAATTGAGCAGAAACAAAAAGATTTCGCATATTGTGGCGATGGAACAATGAGCGATGATGTGATTCGTCAGCGTGAAGAATTGGCGGAACAAATCAAGGCGTTAAAAGAAATGAAAGTCATGGCAGCAAGCTATGGATATGATATTTCTCAACCTGCTAAAAACTCTTTAGAAGCTGTACAATGGTTATATTTTGGATATTTAGCAGCTATTAAAACACAAAATGGTGCAGCTATGTCTGTTGGTCGTATTTCGACTTTCTTAGACATTTATTTTGAAAGAGATTTAGAAAATGGTGTCTTTACAGAAAGTGAAATCCAAGAAATCGTTGACCATATAACTATGAAATTTAGAATGGTTAAATTTGCCAGAATTCCAAGCTACAACCAATTATTTTCGGGCGATCCAGTTTGGGCAACGCTAGATATTGGTGGTTTAGGCATGGATGGAAGAAGCATGGTTACTAAAACATGTTTCCGTTTCTTGCATACACTTGAAAACATGGGACCTAGTCCAGAACCAAACTTGACTGTACTATATTCTTCAAATTTACCAGAACCATTCAAGAAATATGCTTCAAAAGTAAGTATTGATACAAGTAGTGTTCAATATGAAAACGATGATGTGATGCGTCCTGTATGGGGTGATGATTATGCGGTTTGTTGTTGTGTAAGTGCCACTCAAACAGGTAAAGAAATGCAGTTCTTTGGGGCTCGTGCAAACTTAGCTAAATGTTTATTATATGCGATCAATGGTGGTGTAGATGAAAAGACAAAAGTTCAAGTGGGTCCAGAATATAAACCAATCACAAGTGAATATTTGGATTATGATGAAGTTATGCATAAGTACGATATCATGATGGATTGGTTATCAGGTTTATATGTAAATATTTTGAACTTAATTCAGTATATGCATGATAAATATTATTATGAAGCAAGTCAAATGGCTTTAATTGATACAGATGTTCGTAGAACTTTCGCAACAGGTATTGCCGGATTCTCTCATGTAGTGGATTCATTGAGTGCCATTAAATATGCAAAGGTTAAGACAATTCGTGATGAAGATGGATTGGTTGTTGATTATGAAATTGAAGGGGATTTCCCTCGCTACGGAAATGATGATGATCGTGCGGATGAAATTGCCGTATGGTTATTAAAGACATTTATGCGTAAGATTGAAAAGCACCACACATATCGTGATAGTGAACCAACAACTTCAATTCTTACAATTACTTCAAATGTTGTATATGGTAAAGCTACTGGTGCTTTGCCTGATGGAAGAAAAGCTGGGGAGCCATTATCACCAGGTGCTAACCCTGCTTATGGTGCAGAACAAAATGGATTGCTTGCTTCATTAAATTCTGTCGCAAAACTTCCTTATGAATATGCATTAGACGGAATTAGTAATACGCAAACAATCAATCCGGATGCGTTGGGTCATAGTGAAGAGGAAAGAGTGAATAACTTAGTCAATGTATTAGATGGATACTTTGATCAGGGGGCTCACCACTTGAATGTGAACGTATTTGGTGTAGAAAAATTAAAAGATGCGATGGAACATCCAGAAAAAGAGGAATATGCTAACTTTACAATTCGAGTTTCTGGTTATGCTGTTAAATTTATTGATTTAACTCGTGAACAACAATTAGATGTTATTAGTCGTACATGTCATAAGAGCCTTTAATAAGGCTCTTTCTAGTTAGGAGGACAGGATGTTAGGAGCCATTCATTCAATTGAAACATTTGGCCTTGTAGATGGGCCAGGCGTAAGATATGTCATTTTTATGCAAGGGTGTCATATGCGTTGTAAGTTTTGTCACAATGCGGATACTTGGAAAGTAAAAGGACCGGATCAAAGTGCAGAATCTGTTTTAAAGAAAGCTTTGCGATATCGTCCTTACTGGAAAGAGAATGGCGGTATTACTGTCAGTGGTGGAGAACCACTTCTACAAATTGATTTTTTGATTGAACTTTTTACACAGGCCAAAAAAGAAGGGGTCCATACAACTTTAGATACTTGTGGACAGCCCTTTACTTTTGAAGAACCTTTCTTTTCTAAATTTAAACAACTTATGAAAGTTACAGATTTAGTTCTATTAGATATTAAACATATTGATGAAAAGGCGCATAAAGAATTAACTGGGCATACCAATCAAAATATTTTAGAACTCGCTAAATATTTATCAGACATTCAAAAACCTGTATGGATTCGTCATGTATTAGTACCAACTATTAATACGGATGAAGTATATTTAAAAAGATTGCATCAATTTGTTGCTCAATTAAAAAATGTAGAAAGAGTGGAAGTCCTTCCATACCATACGTTAGGGGCTTACAAATGGAAAGAATTAGGTTTAGAATATCCTTTAGAAGGAATACCAACGCCAAGTGATCAACAACTTCAAATTGCGAATACGATACTTGAAACAGGGAAATGATTATCCCTGTTTTTTTGTATACAAAAAAAGTGCTCAACTGAGCACTTTTACTAAAGTCTATCAAATATGTTATATAAATTTCTTCGATCATACCAGACATATCCTGTTGGATTTTCAGGATCTGGTGTTGGTGTTGGTTCAGGATCTGGTGTAGTTGGATATGTACAAGCACTTCCATCCCAAGTACCACCATTATTTACACATGTTGTTTCTGCATCGTTGGTTTCTGTATCTTCTTTTTTACAAGTAGTTCCATCCCATGTTCCGCCATCGGCAACACATGCTTCTTTTTCTTCATCGCTAGCTTTCTTACAAGTTCCAGCTTCTTCATCCCATTCACCACCATCGGCAACACATGCTTCTTGTGCGTCTGTGCTTTCAGAAGCTGTATCACCTTTTGATTTAAACTCATCTTTGATATATCCGTTCTTATAATCGGAAATACCACTTGGTCTTTCAATAGCTGAATATGTCGCATATTTTTGCATGTAATCTAACATATAGTGAGAAATATGGAATGCAGTCGCAACATTTAAATCATAGATTGTAATGTAGTAGCCTTGTTGAATATATTCTGTTGTATATCCACTCCAGCAAGCAATCGTATATTTGTTTGTATAACCTAAAGACCATTCATCTTTTGCGGTACCAGCAGGAATACCATATTGAGCACCTTCATTTTGCCAATCGGAAGTTCCTGATTTACCATAAACTGTATAATTACTCATTAAGATGTTGTTGTAGTTGTTGTAGCCACCACTAACAACTTTTTCAAGCAATTGCGACATCATCCAAGCGGCTTGTTCACTAATTAATTCATGTGTTTGAGCTTTTGTTTCAAATTCTTTTTTATCAGATCTACGAATAACTTTACGAATTCTATGGGCATCTACACGTTTACCACCATTGGCAAGCATAGAGTAGGCACTTGCTTGTTGGACAGTGCTCGCATACATTCCAGAACCACCAATCGCATATTGTTCATTAAATGCATTAGCTACGTCTTCATCGTAACCAAGCTTCTTACAGAAATCGATCCAGTAATCATAGCCTTTGGCTGTTACTAAATCAATCATAGCTTGCGCGGCTGTTGTATTTTTTGATACGCCTAATGCGTCTTGTAAACTCATTTTACCATTGTATTTACCATCTGAGTTAGCTGGTGCATATGAACCATTTTTCCAATAATCCTTTTTCTTATCGTTTACCTGGTGAACTGTAGACCAGCCAAGAATATCAAATGTACTTGAATAGGCAAGTAATGGTTTCATTGTTGAACCAGGTTGTTTTGAATCTGTTGAGTTATCAATTTTAACAGAGTCAGAGTGGTAACGGCGTCCAGGCCCTACCGCAATGATTTCTCCTGTATCATTTTCAATCATTGAGAAACCTACATCAAATGCTTCATCTGGATATTGTACGATATTACCATTACAGATTTCATCGGCTTGTTTTTGAGCATCTTGATTTAATGCGGTATAGATATCCATTGGAATAATGGCAGGGTCTTGTCCGGTCAATTCCATAACTTCACTAAGTGTTTGAGTGATATAAGCTTGGTTTGGATCATCACTTGTTCTTTCAATATATTGTAAAGAGAAAGATATGTCTTGATTTGAAGCAAGATTATATTCTTCTTCTGTAATATATCCATGTTGCATCATTAATTCCAAAGTCACATTACGTCGATTTTGGGCTGCTTTCAAGTGATCTACAGTCGTATTGGCTTCGTTTAAATTGTTTAATGGGTTATATGTGTCTGGCGCATTGATACAACCAGCTAAGAATGCAGCTTCACCTAAGTTTAATTGGGATACGTCTTTATTAAAGAAGTATTGTGCTGCTTTTTGAATACCACGCGTATTGTTTCCGGAACCAAACCAAATTCGGTTTACATAATATTCAAATATTTGTTCTTTGTTGATACTTTGTTCAGCAATTAAAGATAAGTAGATTTCTTGTACTTTTAATTTTAACTTTTGAACTGTTGAAACAGAGCCTTGTTCTGTTTCAATCTTTTTTTCTTGGTTTTTCGTAAATGCATTATCAATCATCTGCATAGTTAGGGTTGAACCACCTTGTGAAAAACTACCAGATTTTAAGTTTGCCATTGCGGATTTTAAGAATCGTGGCAAGTCAAATCCGTTGTGATCAAAGAAACGTGAATCTTCGATCGAAAGGAAGGCATCCACTACCGATTGTGGAATCTGTGAATATGTAACGTCTTCACGGATTTCATCACCGAGTTCATAGAATAAATTTCCTGAAGAGTCATATAATCTTGAATTGGATAATGTTGTTAAGCCGTCTTGTGAAAAACGCATGCCATCTGGATCATTAATAATATTCACAAGTACAAAGAATACAGATATACATCCAACTAAGAATATAGATAGGATGCTTACGGCAAGTTTATTCCATATATCTAATTTTCTCCTGTTTGTCTTTGGTGCTGTTGGCTTTTTTTGTTCATTTTGTGGTTGGGCCATTTACTTATCCTCCTTAAAATAGAGTTCATCTAAAACTTTTAAATACGCTAACCTAGGATATAATCCTTCTTGAATAAGAGTTCCATGATTTTGAAACCAAGTATAAGGTATGGAACTTTTATCTATATTTTCGATTTTATCTATGAGCATCTTTGAATCTACAAGATAGGTTTCATTATGGTAATTGAATCGAATGATAAAAAAACCAATACCTCCATGAAATACAACTTTTTTTAGGTGTTTGATTTGGTGAGGATGGATCATAAAGAGTGGGAAACTCGTTTTGTTTTTGGTTTCCTTTGCTTCAAAATCAATATATTTACCTCGATATACACCATTATAATCGGTTGTAGATGGCGTTTTATAATAAGCCTCAGTAATTTTTGCACGTTGCCTTTTCGGATAATCAACATGAACAACTTGAACCGGCGTAGGCTTTTTATAAATCAAAGCTTTATCAAGTTCCCGATAATATTTATTGGAGTCATTTATATCATTCTCAAGGCGCATACCTCTTGAACTATAACTCTTTGATTGCATTGTATTTATGGTCGAAATTCCATTCGGATATTTAATAGTGCTCATCAGGAACATTATATATGAAAAAGAGTGAACATTCAATGAAACTCAAAACTCAGAGTTGATTTTTTCTGTTAAAACCTTCATAATATCTAAGTAGATATAGGGGGACTATATATATGGCAACAGATATGAATTTGACAGCGCAAGAAATTTATGAAAAAGAATTTCATGTAGACTTGAAGGGATATGCCCCTGCTGAAGTAGATGAATTTCTAGATATGGTCATTGAAGACTATCAGAAATACGATGAAAAAGTAGAAGAATTAGGTGCTGCAGTGACTCGTTATGAAGAAAAAATTAAAGAGTTGCAGCAACAATTGTTTGCACTACAAAGTGAGAATGAAAACTTGAATGAAAAAGTAAATTCTGATTTTGTGAATGGAAGTAGCAACACAGTGGATATCTTAAAACGTATTGCACGTTTGGAAAAAGCTGTATTCAATCAAAGTGAAGAATAGGTATTAAATCGACAGTCGCTGGCTACTTAGATAGTTAGAGGAAAGTCCATGCTCGCACAATCTGTGATGATTGTAGTGTTTGTGCTAGATGAATAAATAAGTCTAGGCAAGTTTTTACTTGACGGCTGTTTTGTTTGCTAAGGGAAACTATGTAAACAAACTTTAAAAGTGCCACAGAGACGAATCTATATGGAAACGTATAGGGTGGAACGGGTAAACCCCACAAGCGAGAAACCCAAATTTGGTAGGGGAACCGGCTGGAATGAAACGAAAGGAAAGCTGGATAGCATTGCTATAGATAAATGACTGTCACCACGTAAGTGGAACAGAACATGGCTTATGATTTAAGAAACCATAAAGAGCAAAAAAAATTGCTCTTTTTTTTTATCTAAAACAAGTGTATACTTAATTTGCATAAATTAAATCTTCAGGGTTGGGTGAAATTCCCTATCGGCGGTAAACCCCGCGAGTATTTTGCAGGAACTGGTGAAATTCCAGTGGCGACAGTATAGTCTGGATGGAAGAAGATGTTTTTATATATTCTTTTGTATATTTAAACGCGCCTAGAGGATTTTCTTTAGGCACGTTTTTTAGTTGATATATGAAGGGATTGATGATTTATGAGTTCAACAAAGAAACTAACAACAATTGCAATCTTAAGTGCGATGGCAATGGTTTTAAATTTATTGATACAATTTCCAATTGTACCAGCCGTATCTTTTCTAAGCTATGATCCAAAAGATATCATTATTGTGATTGCAGGATTTATCTATGGTCCTATGACATCCTTTATTATGAGTCTATTGTGTTCATTTTTAGAAATTGTATTCCGTGGAGGAAACTTATTAGATGTTTTGATGAATGTGATTTCTACTTGTACATTCGCTTGTGTGGCTGCCTGCATCTACAAATATAAACATTCTAAAAAAGGAGCCATTGCAGGTTTGGTATTAGGAACTGTATGTTGCACATTGAGTATGACTTTATGGAACTATATTATTACTCCAATTTATTATCAAATGCCAAGAAGTGCAGTCGTTGGTATGTTACTTCCAGGTATTGTTCCATTCAATATTATTAAGTGTACATTGAATGCTGCATGTGCAATGTTGATCTACAAACCACTTGTAAACGCATTGAGAAATACACAATTTGTTCCTCAATCGAACACAAATGAAACTCTTACAAAAGATGTTGGAATTGTGAGTGCATTTATTATTGTGTCAATTGTTGTTTTAATATTAGTAATGAAAGGTTAAAAGAAAAATGGAACTTTTAGAAGCAAAAAAAATTATGGATGAAAAATTAGGAGATTATAAAATCATGGCTTTGGCAAGCTGTGTAGATGATTATCCTATGGTAAGAAATGTAAGTTGTGTTTTCTACAATGATAAAATTTATTTTAAGACAGATAAAAACTTTAGAAAAACACAACAATTATTCAAAAATGATAGAGTAGCTATGTGCTTTAATGGTGTGCAAGTTGAGGGTACAGCTAAAAATTTAGGTTTAGTTATTGATGAACCTGGTCGTATTTTTGAAAAGAAATACAAAGAATTCTTGTGGCAAAGCTACAATGCATATTCACATGTAGATACAGAAATTCTAATTGAAGTTACACCTAAGTTTGTTGAAATCTGGGATGAAGACAAAGATCGTAATGCATTCCAATTGTTTATTGATTTTGACAAAGAAACAGTGGAATATAAACCTTATGACTAGTTTTTGCTAGTCTTTTTTTGTGAAAATTTACAAGAAATTGACATGAATATGATACAATATTCTTTAGTAGAAAGTAGGTGGAAACATGTCTCCAGACCCGAGTTATTTTAATAATAAAAATGTATATATGTTCGGAGACATGGGATTTGTCTTCGCTTAAGATATAAGGAGGACAAATTGTGTTAGAGTTTTATAAAACATTTGAAGATGGAACACGCAAAATTCAAGAACCAGAACCAGGCTGTTGGATCAATGCGATTGCACCTACAGAAGAAGAAAGAAATTATTTGATTGAACAAATTGGTGTTTTACCTGAATTTGTCAAATCTTCATTGGATGAAGAAGAAAGTTCGCATATGGATTATGACGATGATTTTAGACAGTTGTTGATTATTTTTGACTATCCAAGTGCGGAAAATGAAGATGATGATTCGATTGATTCAACTTATTCCACATTGCCAATTGGTATTGTGATTTTAAAAGGATATGTAGTTACAATTAGTTTGTATGAAAACTGGAGTATTTTAGAAATGTCACAAGGAAGAATCAAAGGTATGGATACGCGTTTAAAAACGAGGTTCTTCTTACTTTTAGCTTTGCGTATTTCACAAAGATTCTTGATTTGTCTACGCCAAATTGATCGTCTATCAAGTCGTGCTGAGACGCGGTTACATCAATCGGTAGAAAATGATGAGTTGATTGAAATGTTAGGGTTAGAAAAATCATTGGTTTATTTTTCGACTTCGTTAAAATCGGATGAAGTAACATTAAATAAAATTATGCGTGGAAAACAAATTCAATTGTATGAAGAAGATGAGGATTTGTTAGAAGACGTCATGATTGAAATTCATCAGGCCATTGAAATGTGTAATATTTATTCAAATACAATGGCAGGAACTATGGATACATTCGCAAGTATTATTTCTAACAATATGAATATTGTCATGAACAAATTAACTGTAATCACAATCGTAATGGCCATCCCAAATATTATTTTCGGTTTCTACGGAATGAATGTGCAGTTGCCATTTCCATTTGTATGGTTCCCAAGCTTTGTGGCTATTTTGGCCTGTGTGGTTGCGACCGTATACTTTTTTAGACATAATATGTTTAAGTAGGGTTTGATCTTTTTTCAAACCTTTTTCTTTTAGACAAAAGAAAAAAAGCACTACTTAAAATAGTGCTCCAAGTGCTCCAAATAAGCCCATACTTGCTAAAGCCATAATAATACCTGCAAGAATGACGCCTAACATAACAGCGAGTACGCTTGATTTAAAATCCATATCTAAAATACTTGCGGCAAGTGTTCCAGTCCAAGCACCTGTTCCAGGTAATGGAATACCTACAAATAATAGTAGGGCAACAAATAACCCTTTTCCGGCAGTTTCTTGTAGTTTTTTTCCACCTTTTTCACCCTTTTCTAAACACCAAGTAAAAAAGTTTCCAATAACAGGCTTGTCAGCTCCCCAAACAAGAATCTTTCTGGCAAAGAAATAGATAAATGGAACAGGAATCATATTTCCAATAATCGCAATAATATAATATTGTACAAATGGCAATCCCATTCCAGCGGCAATAGGAATGGCTCCACGAAGTTCAATGAGTGGTACCATTGATACCAAAAACACAATTAAGTATTTTTTTAACATACAAGTCTCCTTTTTTCGACAAGTAAAAGTGTATCATTGATGACATAAATTTACAATATTAGACAGATATTGTAATATGTCTAGCACTGTTATGTTGAAAGTGCTAAAAATGGTGATATACTGAAGTCATAAAGGAGATGTTACATATGAAATGGTTCGATTCGGATTATGATTATATTGATGAATTCACAACACAATGGAATGAAAGGTATAAAAAGATTAAAAGAATAGGTATAATATTAAGTGTGGTTTTGATTTTAATTGGTATTTTATGTTTTACATTTCCAGAAAAAGTATTCACAACGATTCAAATTATTGCAGCTATTGGATTGATTGTTTGGGGTGCTTGTGAAATCTATTCGTATATCACAACAACTTTCTTCTTTAGAGATGCGATGTGGTTGGCTAGTGGAATCTTGAATATCTTGTTAGGTTGTTTATTATGTACGATGCCAGTCACGATTACAGTAAGTACTTTGACGTTCTTGTTTGCGTTTGTTTTATTGGTGAATGGAATTCAAAAAATCACTTGGGGTTCTCGGTTAAGTTTTTTTAGAGTGATCAATACCAATTATTTAAGTTTAACAGGTTGGGTCAATTTGCTATTGGGTATTATCTTTATGGTAATGCCTTTCCAAAGTGCTTTAGTCATCAATTATATTTTAGCTGCCTATCTCATTGTGGCAGGTATTAGCTTGTTGATTGAAGTTGTTTCAATGAAAAGAATTTAAGGGGTAATTATGGAAAATTTTAAGTTTTATGCACCTACAAAAGTGTATTTTGGTAAAGATGAAGAAAAAAGGGTTGGAAAGATTTTAAAGGAATTTCATCCAAAGAAAGTGTTGATTCATTATGGTGGACAAAGTGCTATTAAATCTGGTCTTTTGGATCGAGTAAAAAAGGCGTTGGATGAAGAAAATATTGCGTATTGTTTATGTGGTGGTGTAGTTGCCAATCCATTACTTTTAAAGGTAAATGAAGGAATTCAAATTTGTAAAGAAGAAGGTGTTGACTTCATTTTAGCTGTTGGTGGTGGAAGTGTATTAGATTCAAGTAAGGGCATTGCGTATGGTGTTTATAATGAAGGTAATGTCTGGGATTATTATGCAAGAAAGAAAAAGGTAAAGGGTGCTTTGCCGATGGGATGCATATTAACGCTTGCGGCTACGGGTAGTGAAATGAGTAATTCGAGTGTCATCACAAATGAGGATGGAAATCTGAAGCGTGGATTGAGTAGTGAATATGGGTACTTTAAATTTTCTATTTTAAATCCAGAATTAACATATACAGTATCTAAGTATCAAACAATGTGTGGATGTACAGATATTATTATGCATACGTTTGAAAGATATTTTACGCCTTATGATACTTTAGATTTGGTGGATCAAATGGCAGAAAGTGTTGTTCGTACAGTAATCAAAAACGCAAAGATTCTTTTGGAAGATCCTACAAATGAAAAGGCTCGAGCTGAAATTATGTGGGCAGGCAGTGTATCGCATAATGATATGACAGGAGATCGTTCTTTAGGAGATTGGGCTTGTCATCAATTGGAACATGAATTGAGTGGTATGTTTAATGTGGCACATGGAGCAGGGCTTGCTGCAATTTGGGATAGTTGGGCAAACCATGTATATATGGAAAATCCAACACGATTTGCCAAACTTGGACATCGTGTGTTTGACTTGGATGATTCAGATACTTTGTCTTGTGCTTTGAATACAATTGAAAAGATGGAAGAGTTCTTTAAATTGATTGGCATGCCTACAAGTATTCAGGAATTATTAAAACGTAAATGTACGGAACAAGAATTGTACGAATTAACATATAAGTGTAGTTTTGAGCATACGCGTACAATCGGAAAATTTAAAGAATTAGATGAAACAGATATGCTTGAAATTTATCGTATGGCAAATGAAAAGGAAGTCGCTTAAGACTTCCTTGTTTTAGTTAAACAGACTTTTGATAAAGTTGATGATTTTATCGAACCAACCCTCAGATTGTGCTTTGTTGATAAGTCCAGATAATTGATTTTTCAAATTACCAGACAATTTGTTTAATTGTTCCAATACTTCTTGCGAATCGATGGCTGAAGTATTTTGGTATTTCTTGGCAAACGCAATTAATTTATCGATATCATCTTGAGAGATAATGTCGCTTAAATTAAATTTCTTTAAAGCGTCTGTTACAACTTGTTCGACTTGTTCAGCTGTTGCAGCACTTCCTTGATTTTTTTTGATTTCGGCAAGTTCTTGTTTGATTTCAACCATAGCTTGATCTAAGCGTCCAGAATCAAAATTTGAATTATCTGCATTATTTTCGGCAATTTCATTTGTCGTTTCAAGTTCATCTTGGGCAACTTGAGTACGATCTAAATCTAATGTTTCGCCATTGGCTTCTAAAGCTTTATAAACACCAGTTAATGCAGATTCACCCGTTACTTTTGAAACCGAAGCTACATCAATTTCAACATCGCTAACACCAGCTGTGATGGCGGCATTGGCATATTGGTTTGAAGTGATTTTTGTGATGTTATCTTCTGTGATGATTTTAACTTTGACGCCTTTTCCAGCATCTTGTTTTTGTACCATAACACTTGAAATCAAGCTAGATGTATCGCCGCCAGCAATTCCAAGGTAGTTATATAGATCATTGGCATCTACACTTGTTTCATATACGTTATTTGTATCTTCAATATCGAATAGATTGCGTGTACTTTGAATTTGATCATTGGTTAAACCACCACCATATACAACGGTTGGCTTACCCCACTTTTCATCAATGACAGATGTATCGATTGCGAATACATTTGTGGCACAAGCTGAAACACCCATTACAACTGCAAGGGATGCGCCTAATAATTTATTACATTTAAACATATTTTGTTCTCCTTTTATTTTCTAATACGTTATAAGTGTATATTAACTTTAATTTTTGTGCAAAAGTTTTGAATCTTATGTGAAATTTTGTTATACTTTTATGGTAAGTTTAAGCTAACCGGAGGGATAGAAATGCAACTAACACAATCTCAGGAAGATTATTTAGAAACAATATATGTATTAAAGTCTCAACAAGACCATGTTCGTGCTATTGATGTAGCTGCAGCTTTAGGTTTTTCTAAACCGAGTGTTTCACATGCTTTAAAGGACTTGAAAGAAAAAGAATTGATTTATACAGATAAAACGGGATATATCTTTTTTACAGAACAAGGTCAACTACAGGCAACTCAAGTGTATGAAAGACATGTTTATTTTAAAAATCAATTGCTGCATGCGGGTGTAGAACCGATTCTTGCAGAAGAAGAAGCTTGTCGAATGGAACATACAATTAGTGAAGAAAGCTTCAAAAAATTAAAGGGCAATAAATGCGTTCGATCTTGCATTGATTGTAAGGGTGATGGCTGTAAATAAAAAGGCGTGAAAATCACGCTTTTTTAGTCTTTGCTTTGAGGAATGAATGGGGTCAATGCATCGGCAAGTGAATGAAGGTTACGAGATTGAATGTATACTTTTCCGTTGCCGTGGAATGCATTGACTAAACCTTCACCAGTAGTAAATCCAAATGTTCCAGAAGCAATCTTGATTTCATAATCTAAAGAATCATCCCATGCGACAACATGTTCATTGTCGATTGTGATTGGGTGTGCATCGTCTACATCAATTTCCATGATATCTCCATACGCATTGATTAAAAGATCTCCTTGACCAAATGTATGCATGACAAAGAATCCACCTGTTCCACCAAACAATGCTTTTCCTACACTTTGAGTTTTCATTTCGTAGCTTACGCTATTATCGCAGGCTAGAAAAGCTCCGTTGTTTAAATAGTAGTGATTTTGTGAATTCACTTCTAAACATACAATTTTTCCTGGAATGGAAGGTGCAATACCCAGTAAACCATCATGACTTGTACCAGTGGCTTCTGTGATAAACATACTTTCACCACTTGTAAGACTTCGTCCAATGGCTCCTAATACACCACCTAGACCTTTCTTGTTGCTATTCATTTTACCTTCGATTGTAACATTAGACATGTAGGCCATTGAGCCTCTTTCGATTTTTACCGTTTCATTATTCTGTAAATTGATTTCAACGATAGGGCAGTCGGAATCCCCTTTGATTTTGTAATCCATAATATGATCTCCTTTTCTTTCTTCTATTGTATCAAGTGTATGTGAATTTAACATGAAATATTGAAAAAAATAAAACTGACATAAATGATGTCTGTATAAGAGGTATCTTATGGATAAAGGAGGGTTGCACAAAATAGTCAAGGAAATGAAAAATTTATACAAATTAGTCAAGTTTAAAAAATAAAGAAACCGGTTTGCTTTATGTATCGCTTAAGCATTATTTTGTAGGAATGTAAAGTCTTGTTTTAGAAAAAAATATAAGTATACTTAAGATAGTCATTAAAAATAGTTGAAGGTTCAACTATTTTAGGAGGAATAGTATGAATGTAATTAAAAGAAGTGGAGAAGAAGTCGTTTTTGATGCATCGAAAATTGAAAATGCGATCAAAAAAGCCAATAAAGCAACTACACATAATCAAATGTCTGATGAATTAATTCGTTCTGTGACACAGAGTGTTATTGATAAATGTGAAAATTTAAAGAGAAGTCCAAATGTTGAAGAAATTCAGGATATGGTTGAGGGTGAATTGATGGAGCATCGTTGTTTTGCGGTGGCTCACAACTATATTACGTATCGTTATGAACGCGCATTGGTTCGTAAGGCAAATTCAACCGATAAACAAATCATGTCTTTACTTGAGCGTAATAATGAAGAAGTAAAACAGGAAAACTCAAATAAAAACCCATTGGTGAATAGTGTTCAGCGTGATTATATGGCGGGTGAAGTGTCAAAGGATATCACAAAACGTTTCTTGTTGCCTCAAGATGTTATGGAAGCTCATGAACAAGGAATCATTCATTTCCATGATTCGGATTATTTTGCACAACACATGCACAATTGTTGTTTAGTAAATTTGGAGGATATGCTTCAAAATGGAACAGTTATCTCTGAAACTATGATTGAAAAACCACATAGTTTCTCAACTGCATGTAATGTGGCTACACAAATTATTGCGCAAGTCGCAAGTTCTCAATATGGAGGACAAAGTATTACACTTTCTCATTTAGCGCCTTTTGTACAGGTTTCAAGAGAAAAAGCGCGTCGTGAAGTAAAAGAGGAATTGGAATCATTAAATCTAGATTCTTCTGAAGATACAGTAAATAAAATGGCAGAGATGCGTGTTCGTAAAGAAATTGAAAAAGGTGTACAGATGATTCAATATCAGGTCATCACATTGATGACGACAAATGGACAAGCTCCTTTTGTAACTGTGTTTATGTATTTGAATGAAGTACCTGAAGGACAAACTCGTGATGATTTGGCTATCATTATTGAAGAGATGTTGAAACAAAGAATCAAGGGTGTTAAAAACGAAAAGGGTATTTGGATCACACCAGCATTCCCTAAATTGATTTATGTTCTTGAAGAAAATAATATTGAAGAAGGTTCAAAATATTGGTATTTAACAGAATTAGCTGCAAAATGTACAGCTAAGCGTATGGTTCCAGATTATATTTCTGAAAAGAAAATGTTGGAATTGAAAGTGGATGTGAATGGTGAAGGTCATTGTTATCCATGTATGGGATGTCGTTCATTCTTAACTACATATTTAGATGAAAATGGAAAACCAAAATACTACGGTCGTTTTAACCAAGGTGTTGTTACATTGAACTTAGTGGATGTGGCTTGTTCAAGTAAGCAGGATGAAGAAGCATTCTGGAAAATCATGGATGAAAGATTAGCTTTATGTAAAAAAGCATTGATGTGCCGTCATGAAAGATTACTTGGAACACCAAGTGATGTAGCTCCTATTTTATGGCAAAATGGGGCATTGGCTCGTTTGAAAAAAGGTGAACCAATCGATAAATTATTATTTGGTGGATATTCTACAATTTCATTAGGGTATGCCGGATTATGTGAATGCGTATATTATATGACTGGACACCCTCATACTGAGGAGCCAGGAACTTCATTTGGTTTAAAAGTTATGCAATATTTAAATGATGCATGTGCTAAATGGAAGGCTGAAGAAAATATTGATTTCTCATTATATGGAACTCCAATGGAGTCAACTACATTTAAATTCTCGAAACATCTACAAGAACGTTTTGGAATTATTCCTCATGTAACAGATAAAAACTACATCACAAATAGTTATCATGTGCATGTTACAGAAGAAATTGATGCGTTTACGAAATTATCATTTGAATCGCAATTCCAAAAACTTTCTCCAGGTGGAGCTATTAGTTATGTAGAAGTTCCAAATATGGAAAATAATATTGATGCAGTATTGGCGATTATGAAACATATTTATAATCACATTATGTATGCGGAATTGAATACAAAATCGGATTATTGCCAAGTATGTGGATATACAGGTGAAATTAAAATTGTAGAGGATGAAAACCACAAATTAGTTTGGGAATGTCCAAATTGTGGTAATCGTGACCAAGAAAAAATGAATGTGGCTCGACGTACTTGTGGATATATTGGAACTCAGTTCTGGAACCAAGGAAGAACACAAGAAATCAAAGAAAGAGTACTACACTTATAATAGATTTTTGTTGGATAAAACGGTTTGATGTGGTAGAATGTAAATGAAAAGAGAGTATCCAATAAAGGGTTCTCCTTGGGAAAATGTATAGTTATGAAAAAACTACTTTAATTTCTTGCCGGAATATCGAGGTAGTTTTTTCTTATGTCTTTTCAACTTATGTATTTGTTTGTCCATATCTTCAATTATATGAAGTAGTTTTAAAATCGCTTCAGCAATCTGAACTAATTTGTGGACAATCACTAGCAAAATCGATAAGAATATTGCAATAAATATTAAATATCCATGCACAATATCACCTCCTTGGGGCTATTGGAACTCAAGCGTTTTCGTAGCTTAAAGCCCCTGTGACGGTATTAATAACGATTAATACAGCTCGTCCCTAGGAGAACTACCTTTAGGCTTTTTTAAGCCATCCCATTGTCTACTCTCAGATATATTGTATCATGTGATTTTAGAAAATAGAAAGAATGATTCTGATATTACAACAGAAAATTTTTGGCTTTAAAAAGTCAAAAGAATTTTTTGTGATATTTACAATTTTGAATTGATTGCTTACACTATATGAACTTTTTAGGAGGCATTTAAATGTACTACGGAAATATAAAAAAGAATGATATCGCAAATGGTAAAGGTGTACGTGTAACACTATTTGTATCGGGATGTACAAATCATTGTAAGAATTGTTTCCAGCCAGAAACATGGAACTTTGATTATGGTAAGCCTTATACAAAGGAAACGGAAGATGAAATTATTGAAGCTTTAAAACCAAGTCATATTGCAGGTTTGACATTACTTGGTGGTGAACCGTTTGAACCAGAAAATCAAAGGGAACTTGTGAAACTTCTTCGTCGTGTACGTAAAGAATTACCTGAAAAGAATATTTGGTCGTTTACTGGATTTATTCTTGATCAAGACTTATTAGATGGAGGAAGAAAACATTGTGAAGTCACAGATGAAATGTTGTCTTTATTAGATGTATTAGTGGATGGTCCGTTTAAGGAAGAAGAAAAAGATATCACATTGGCGTTTCGTGGTTCAAGAAATCAAAGAGTGATTGATATGAAGAAATCTTTGAAGGAACAAGAGGTTGTATTATATTTGAAATAATTTTTAATGATTAAATGAATAAGATACTTGTATTTGTGTGGTACAAGTATCTTTTTTTTGTTTTTTGGTTAATAATTATGCATTTTTTGACAATTAGTAGTGAAGATAAATGAAAGGAGCTGATCTTAAAATGAATAAAAAGAGTACAAATAAAGATATTATAACATATAAAGAAATATTAAATAGACTATTAAAAGTGTTCGTAAAGTAACTGATATAAGGAACTTACAATGGAATAATTTGTTGATAAACTTTTCTTAGATAAAGAAAGGCCGCAAGGCTTAGGAGGAAATGATTATGAACAAAAAATATAAAACACTTTTAGATTTGGCGAAAAAAGTATGTGAGGGAGTGATGAATTATTATGATTCAAAAGATGAATTAGAGAAACAAAAAATATATATGTTTCTTTGGGAACAAGTATATTTGTTGGCACAACTATGTTCAGAAACAATTCGCTATGTTGAAACGAGTAAGTCGGATGAAGCTTCTGGAAAGAAGTTTGTGACTACAGATGCCACCGTTTGTATGCATTCAAAGGATGTAGTGGATTCGATTGGTTGTATGCAGGAATGCATTCATAAAGCGGTTGAAACATTCTTGAAGAAGCTTGTTGAGCATAAGATTAAAGTTGCCGATGAATATGCAGAGGCAAAGATGATTCGTTATGTGAAGGCTTTGATTGCAGGTAATTTAAATAATGCGGCAAGACAAGCTGAAAAAGATGGTTTTAAATATAGTAATCCAGCACAAACGCTTGTTTTTGAAGAGCGTATGAAATCGGATAAGGATTCTAAAAAAGAGGATATACCGACAAATGCTTCTTTTTTAAGGGACGAAAAGGCGGAACAAGAAGTGGAAGAGGCAGAATTATTGGATGATGTCATCTTAGAATTTCTAGATATTTTATATTCACATATCGAAAATCATCCGGAAGACGAAATCTTTATTCATGAGAGATATTTGGAGGTACTTGAAAACCATAAAAAAATCAAGAAAGGAAAAGAGATAGCTGAAACAATGCATATTTCTGGTGCTGCCATATCTAAAAAGATTGCGAAGTATGATGCTTATTTCGCACAATTGTTAAAAGAACGCCTAAAACAATGGCGATAGAATGGAGGAATTTAAATGAAAAAATTTTATACAATTATTGGTCAACAACATATTGGAAAGGTGAATTATGGTCATAAAAATATGACTTTAAAGTGCATGTTTCCTATTACTGCCCATATTTCGACTGTGATTAAAGAAGGTGAAAAGTTTGAAGTAGTGGCAGTAGATTCATTTGATACAATGGATAGTCATAAGAATGTGGAATTATTAAAAGAGGAATTGCAAGAGTCTTTTAATAACAGTTTTGAATTTCATTATGTGAATGCTCATTTTGAACATGAACAAAAATCACAGATTCAAACGTTTATGCGTTTGTATGAAACATTTAAAGAAAATGATCAAGTGTATTTTGATATTACGTTTGGACTTAAACCAACACCGATGACTGTATTTGTATCTTGTAATTATGCACAAAAATTCATACCTGGACTTAAAATATGTGATGTTGTATATGCACATTATACTTTTGGAATGGATGAAAATTATGTGCATCCAATTGTGGATGTCACAAGTTTATTTTTATTGAATAATTTAATTGAAAGTATTTCTAGATTTGAAGAAAAGGATCCAATGAAATTTTTAAAAACAATTTTTAATTTCGATGAAATGTAAAAAGAAGAGTTATTGGTTTAACTCTTCTTCTAATTGTGAACTTATTGAATTATAGTTATTGATTATTTTTTGAGCGGAGATGAGTTGCGATTGTTTAAAACTATTGTCATTTAAAATAATCGCATGTTCTCCAAAACGTTTGAAATATGTGTAGCTTTGGAATTTTGATCCATATACTTTATAAATCGTATAGTTGTCAATTTGTTTAATTGGTTTAATATGTGTAGGTTTAAAAGTATAGATTGCATCTAATAAGCCAACTCCAGTTGAAGTTAAAGCTACAAGTATATGTTCACCAGGTTCTTGTTGAGCGGATGAAGGGCTGTTTGAAATAGATTCATCCAAAGCTTGTTTTTGTGATTCAGTGATTTCAAATGGTGAATTTGAAAGTTTGATGGTATCTCCAATATTATCAATACGATAAGAAATGCACATTGTGATAATGCTTCCAGGGTTGTTTCGATCTTCTGTCTTTTCAACACACAACAAGTAGTTATGGCTTTCTTCAACAGATTGAACAATTTTGTATGGGAATACATTTCGATAGTTCTTATCCTTCTTATATTTCATGTGAATGGTTTTACCCTCTTCAATATATTTTCTTAAATCTTTGAACTTCTTTTTAAATATGATTTGTTCACGAAGGTATTGAGGAAGTTTAAAGAAAGATTGGAACATAGAATAATAGAATTCACTAATAGATGATATAGAGTTATTAAAGAATTTATTATATTGAATATCATCATAAATATTTTCATTCATATTCGTTTTCTTAAGTTTGATGATAATCTTTTTATTTCGAATCTTTTCATTAGCCAAAGTATCCATGCCAGCCATAATACAAGAAGCAATACGATTTGTAGATACATCTTTAAGAAGTGGAATATTTTGTTTTAAAGTATCCACAATGACATTTTTCTTTTGTTCTTCTTCTACATTAAATTCATCATAATAATTTGTCATGATTGCAGAAATAAAGGCGTTTCTATTTGGAGAATGTGCATTTCCATTTTTGTTTCTTACAAATCCAAATTCAACCGCGTCTTGATCCAACTTCTTACACATCTCTTCATCTACATATATATTTGTGGTGTCATTCCCACTATAGTAATTTTGTGGATTCTGTTTTTCCTCTACATATTTATCATTCAATTCACTATCAACAATTTCTTTATATTGAAACCGTTCAAGTTTAATTTTACTAGAACAATAAGGACATTTTATTGTTGCCATATTAGGTACCTCCTTGTGATTACTTATATTTAAAGTGTAAACAATATTCTTATATAATTCAAACAAGAGTTTAAAAGTGTGAATAAAACATAGAAAAAAGATAAAAAAAGGCCGCACTAAAGAGGTGGTCAAAATCACTAAAAAAACAATTTCAAATTATTGTTTATAACTGAATTGAAGAAAAATCAAAGTTTGAATCTTTTAAGAATTGTAAAGCAGATTCAACTGTCATTATTGGTTCTTTTTTCGGCTTTGGATTTGTTAAAGATTCATAATCACATGGATTAAATTCTTCACCCGTAAGAATCATGTGATATATACAGACAAGCATCATTCGTGCTATTGCGATAATCGCCTTCTTATGGCCTCTGCGTTTTTTGATTCGACAGTATTTGATTCCGAAGTATGAATTCTTGTCTTTAATAGAAGAAAGTGCACATTGAACAAGCAATGGTTTTAGGTATTGACCAGCTTTAGAGATGCGAACGGATTTTTTCTTATTTGCACTTTCATTGTTTGCAGGAGAAAGACCTGCCCAATTGACAAGCTGCTTATCGGATTCAAACTGATTCATATCTGTACCGATCTCAGAAACAATCAGGATAGCTGAGAGTGCACTGATTCCTTTGATATGGGTTATGTGTTGGAAATAGTCTCGCAAAGGATAAGCTCTTTTGATAAGTTCAGCTTCGCAGGCTTGAATCTGTTTATCGAGATACTCAATATGATTCATAACTGTATCCATTTTAAAACGTTGATCTGATTCGATGTGGTATCCCTGTAATGAATCTAAGATCTTGTCTTTGTCTTTACAATTTTTATGAATAAGTTTCAAAATCTTGTCATCTTCAATTACTTCAGATTGCATCAATTCCTTCATGATGTTTGTAGCAGTTTTGCCAAAAGGATCAGAAACTACAGAAGCAAGACTGATATTAGAGACTGTCAAACAATTCTGATATCTGTTTCTTTCGGAAGAGCGCATATAGACAAGTTTGCATCTGTAACGGGCAATTTCTCTCATTTCTCGAATTTCTTTTTTAGGGATAAAAGAATGCTTTACAAGGTCACACTTGTAAAGGTCGCAAATCCATTTGGAATCTCGCTTATCAGTCTTTTTGCCTTTAATGGCTTTAACATATTTTGGGTGAGTAAGACAAATGTTCAATTCAGTTTCAAGGACGTTATAAATTGGAATCCAGTATTTACCTGTAGATTCCATACAGACATCATAACAATCATGTGATATAAACCATTCTTTTAAACGAATCAAGTCCGAATAAAATGTCGAAAACGACTGCTGAATATATTCAGTAATCAAAGTTTGTCTGTCTGTAGTTCCAATCGTAGCAACAATCAGATTTTTGTGTACATCCATACCGCCACAAATAAAGCGAACAACTTTAAAAGTCATAAAAAATCTCCTTTCTGTAAAAGGAGAAGTGGCATTGACGGTCATCAAAGCGAATCGACAACAGTTGATTAAACAATTTTAAGTGTCCGGGCTTGGCGTCCCCTATTATTTGTGCTTGAAATGATGACGGCAACTTATAATAATGCAGGTTAATTCTATTGAGTAGAATACCTACTCACTCTCACGTGCTCTGTCGTGTACCACCTCTTTTTCATGGTAACACATAAGGCGTGGAAAAAGAATTTATTAATAAAGTATTTGTGTCCGCGCGACTTTAGGCGCGGGGAAATGGAGGAAATAATGATAGATGGTTATACATTCACAACCAGAATATGACTAAATTTTCGACCATCACCCAAATTCGAGCTGATTTAAGCATAAAAAATAGTCGAAAAACAGGAGGTGGTCGAAAAATATATGCCAAAATCAGCTGTTTTTCAATATTTTTATCAATCAAAGTCCAAAATGTGCTATATTTAGTAAGGGAAATATGATACTTATAAAGGATCGACACGAACTTGAGGGTTGCTTCTTCATAGTAGTATTCTGCAGGGAAATATGATACTTATAAAGGATCGACACTACAGTGACATTTTCTTCTTTTTTATCAAAGGCTTTTTGGGAAATATGATACTTATAAAGGATCGACACAATTCGTAGTTCTGTATTTCGTCCTTTGTTAAAGGGAAATATGATACTTATAAAGGATCGACACACAGAAATTTTGTTATTTCCCTTCCATCTGTTTTTGAGGGAAATATGATACTTATAAAGGATCGACACAAGTCAACTGTCAACAACGATTCTCTTGTCTCAATGGGAAAATATGATACTTATAAAGGATCGACACTGGAATATGTACCAGCAAATGGTGTCATTTCAGATAGGGAAATATGATACTTATAAAGGATCGACACCCTCTTTTAAGAGTTCGGCTCTTAAGCTTAAAGATTCGGGGAAATATGATACTTATAAAGGATCGACACGACAATCCATGAACAAGCGCTAAACAACGATTGAGGGAAATATGATACTTATAAAGGATCGACACAATCTGTGATCATAAGTTTCTTTACGATTACAACACCGGGAAATATGATACTTATAAAGGATCGACACGAACAAGTTGGTCGGGGAAGTGCACGTCAGGTCTATTTGGGAAATATGATACTTATAAAGGATCGACACACATATCCGTTTGGAGAAGATTTAACATAAACTTCGTGGGAAATATGATACTTATAAAGGATCGACACAGTTCTATATTCCTTCTCTCCACGATTTACATCGGCATTCGGCTTTACTGCCATTTCTATACTGGGAAATATGATACTTATAAAGGATCGACACCAGGTTGATACATTCCTTGCTGTTGCATAGGTTGGGGAAATATGATACTTATAAAGGATCGACACATCACATTCTGGTAGAAGTGCAATTGAACCTTTATTGTCCGGGAAATATGATACTTATAAAGGATCGACACCCATTTTTCTGGACAGTAAGAACCATTTCCCTGGCAGGGAAATATGATACTTATAAAGGATCGACACCCAACTTCAACGTTTTCAGCCAATTCTTCATCAGTAACGGGAAATATGATACTTATAAAGGATGGTTAGATAGTGGATTGAAATTACTTAAAAAGTCTGTTTATTTAAACAGACTTTTTAACTTTTGTTACACTTTTATAGGATTGCTATTATATTTATTGGGAATAGCTATAAATTATTTAATGAATAGAATATAATTTGGTTATATTTGATAATGAAAAAGGAGTTAGACATGGATGTAGATAGCTTGAATAAAGTCTTTGAGGGGTTTATTAAACCTGAATCAGTAATGAAAGAATTAGAAGAATTTATTGCTTATGTTAAAAGTGATTTAGGCGATGACATGAAAAAGGTCTATCCAACTATGTTGGTGGTCGCAAAGGATGAAGAGCAGGCAGCGTTGTTTGCGCAAGGGGTCGCAAAAATTTTAAAAGAACAGAAAATAATTTCTACTTATTTAAATCGTCCATCATTCTTATGGGAGAGTGCAATTGGAAAAGAATTTGACTGTGTGCTTGTAGATGATTTTGATGATCGTCCTGCAACAAAGGTTGAATTGGAAAGAGTTGAAAAAAGAGTTAAGAAATCTGCGTTTGATGAGCGTTTAAAATTAGTGAATATCTTTTATACAACTAAAGAAAGAGCTAAGCAGTATAAGGAATACTATAAGGAAGATTTTTATAAGTATTTTGTAACTCGAATTGAACTTAAGCCTTATGAAATTCAAGATATTATTAGTGGTGCACATAAGTGTTTTGGTAAGTGGGCTGAATTTGGAGAAATTGAAGTAAGTGAAGATTTTTATCCTGCTTTAGATGAATGGATTGATACGGTATATGATAGAGCGGATAAAACAGGGAAAGAGTTTGTAGTTGGACTTAAAGAGCGGTTAATTAAACAGTCTAAATTTTTGGGGCATCCTTATAAATTTGATGCAAACACCATTCCGCAATATTGGCATAGAGATTCTGTGAATGATGTAAAGAATGAAATGTTGAAGGATCTAACACTGTTATGGAGTTCAGATTTGGATGATTTCTTTGCTTTAATTGATAAGAATGTTTTGGATAATGCCGGATTAGACGCTTTTAATATAATTATTTCGTCTGATCATGAGGATGAGGCAAAACGATTCGCAAAATATTATGCAAGATTATTAAATTCAAAAGAGTACAGGGTTATATCGTCTAAATATGTTCAGACTGTTTTAATGGATGATTTATTAGAGATTGATAAATTTGATGATTTACATGGTGTGATTTTTGTTGAGGATTTTAATGAATTTGAAAATACCAATGAATCTTATACTAGTGTCTTAATGAATTTAAAACAAATGTCAAAAGATTTTACAAATGATTTAGTTTTTGTTTTGTACAATAAGGTTAAAACGTCTGAATTAAATAGTCGATTAGACGAGTTTGGAATTAGTGATGCATTTAATTTTAACTTTAATTTGTTGAATCATACAAAAGAATCGAGTGAAAGGTTAATTGCATATATTTGCGAACAGAAAAATGTTAAAGTGGATGATTCAGTTTTGCATGAGTTAGCTGAGACTGTACTTAATACAAAATCTTTAAGTGAAGCCATTCAATGTATTGAAACTAAATTTACAGCTTTGAATGATATTTCTGAAGAGCTTTGTTCGACAGATGAAAAAAAGTTTAAAAGCATTCAAAAAAAAGAAGAAGAACTTGGTGAAGCTAAAAAGAAAGCAAGAAAGGATCGTAAAGAGAGGAACGTTCTATTACTTCCGTTGAGTACTTTGAATTCAGTAAATGTTTCAAAATATGAAAGTATGGTTGAAGGTGTTGAAAATCAGGGCTACTATATTTCACAATTAGAACCTGTTCCTAAAATGTTAGCAGGTATGTTGAATGCACAAGGGGATCAGCTGGATTCGATTTATGTTTTAAATACATCCCAAACAGAAAAAGAATGTATTAAAGAGGGATTGTTAAAAAAATTGATCCCATTTACAAACACACACAAAGACGTTGATGAAAAAGGTGAGAAGTATACTGCTTTTACTTATTTTAAAGAACGTTGTGGTAAGTTTGTGGAACCTAAAAAAATCAAAAGTATTTCTATTAGTGATGGTGTTGAACAAGCATTATATGAAGTAACAAATAGATTGAAGAATATGTTGAGTGGACAAGAATCGGCTGAGAAAATTAATCTATATGTTGACTTTCATGGTGGTTTTCGAGATTCTGCAACTGTGTTGAATGCCATCTTAATCTTGATTAAAGATATTGATAATATTGAACTTAAGGATATGTATACAATTGGCTATGATAACCAAGCGCATTTTGGAATAGTTAGGTCTGTTAAAGATGTGTCTAATGTTTATGATTTTGTAAGTGGTATGAAGGAATTCTTATCATTTGGAAGATCAAATGGCTTGGTTCAATTCAATGATAATGTTTCAAATGAAGATGGAAAAAATATAACGAATGCGATCAATAAAATTTCGGATAGCATTCTTTTGAATCGAATGGAGAATTTCACGTCAAATTTAAAAGACTTATCTACAGCTTTAGCTAATAATGGACAAATTAATGGATATTATGGTGTAGTGAAAGACTTAGTGCTAAACAATTATAAGGTTAAAATTGAAAATAACACTTATAATCTGTTGGAAGATGATTCAGACTATTTGCCTGCACAGTTACAATGGTGCTTAGAAAAAAAACTTTTACAACAAGCATTAGTTTTGATTGAAAGTAAAACAGCTCCTGTATTATATAGTAATAGAATCATCTCTGGTAATCCGGGACGAAAAAGAGACTATCCATTTTTTGGAAACTGGGTAAAATTCAGCTTATGTGAAAACGAAGCTGAAGATGTTAAATATTTATATTCTGAAAGAGCAACAAATCAATTCCCTAAACAACTAAGGTTTGACTTTGATGAACGTGATGTTCCAGATGGAATCGACATATTGCCAAATGTTAAATATTCATATTATGGGCGATATATTCCATATTTTAACAATATTGATGTGTATGAAGATATAAATGTAGTTGTTGAAAAAATTAAAGAATTAAAAACCGATGATTGGGATTTGAAAAAGTATTATGTTATGGGTAATGAGCATGGTGATAATCGTTTGTGCGTATATGTAAAAGTATATGATCAAGATTCAAACCGATATTACTATAAACAAGGTACTTGTTATAAAAGATGTGCATCTATTCCAGTGAACGAAGTTTTGAAAAGTAATAATAATCAACATTTAGAAGATTTATATGTGCTTATGTATATATATAAATGTTTAAAGAAATATAGAAATACAGTGGCACATGCATTAAGAGAAAATGGCGAGTCTGTGTCTAGAGAAGTGATTGAAAAATGGATTGAGTTATATATAATTTTGTTGAATCGATTCTTAAAAAATGTAGTGCCAATATGTGCTGAAGCAAATAATCGAAGAAGAAATCAACAAAATAACTCAAGAAGAAATCGACAAAATAATCAAAGAGAGAATTGAGAAACAAATTTAAGTGAAATGAAAAGGTGATATTGAAAAAATGTCATCTTTTTTTTGTATTCTGATTATAAAAAGTGTTTGATAAAATGTTTTATAATGTGTGAATATAGTTAAATAAGATTTAATAAGTGTATTTATATAATAGATTATTGAACATGTTTTAAACCCAAAATGGGTGGTAAATTTAATATGTAATCAAACAGGAGGAAATGAAAATGAAAAAGAAAACATATAGATTTGAAGAAAGAAGTTTAAAATTGCCAAACTTGTATCATTTAGATGCATGTAGACAAGGTGGAAATATTTATAGAAATAAAAAGAAATATACTCGCAAAGGCAAATCAAGATTTGATTACCGAAAAGAGTATTAGGAGGAAAAGAAATGGAAAAGAAAGATTATGTTGTTGAAGCAGTGATTGGATTGATTGGAACTATGGTTGTTGCACTAGCTTTGTACTTTGCCATGAGATATATCGATGTCAAATACTTTGACATGAAATTAGATGATAGTCAGGCAGAAGTGTATCAAGAATTGCAGGCAATGAGTAATACATTGTTCTTCTTTTTGCCACAAACAAAATGGTTACAACTCATTGAGAATAAGATTATTCTAATGTTGTTTGTCTATGGAGGACCCGTTTTGATAGGAGCTATTGCGACTATTGGAGTTGTGGTTGTTCTTAGTGGCTTAGGTGGTTCTATCACCAATGTCGCAACAAACTACGTGAATAATCAAGCCGAGGAGTTGCAACGTCAAGAGGAAGAGTATCGATGGTACTCTCACTACCATTAAAAATAGGAGGGAAACAATGGAAACAGCAATTAAAAATTTCAAGACAGGTTTTACTTTAGCGATTCTTATTACTTGCGTGCAAGCCTACGCAATATATACATATGGCTCTGCAATAACGGATGGTCATCCGATTGGCTATACGCTATTGTATTCTGTCATGTTTTTTCTTGGCTGGTTTATGTTGGGTTCAGTCGTGACTGGATTTGTAAGACTTATAGTCAGCCTGATATCTATGTTGCTTACTAGATAAAAATGGGAGTTTATTTATGAAACATGTGATTAAAGTCATTTGGTGCAGCTATATTGTCTTTTGTTGCTTATTAAATCTTCAAATATTCGCAAATTACGGATTTGTCAATCTTGAACTTTGTAAGATTCGCCCAGTCGCATTAGAGGGGGAAAGCTTGAAGTCTCAAGATGATGACATGCCAGCAATATTCGTTGAAACTGAAAATAAGAAGATAAATAACGATGTGAATAGAATAAAAACTTATTTAAATAAGCTTCCTTCATATCTTTTACAAGATTGTAAGGTGATTCATTTTGTAGGTCATGATCAATTGATCATGACTTATATGATCGGTGAAAAAGAAGGGGATGTTTCGAATAAAGATAAGGAGGAGATAATTGGTTATGCATTAGAAAGAAATATGCATGCACATGTGCAATATCAATCTAACTTAGACAAGAGTGCTTTGGTTCATGAGCTATGGCATATCTATGACTTTAATCATGGAAATTCAGATTCCAAAGAGTTTCAAGAATTATATTTGTGTGGTGGTGGCAGCATCACTGAATATGGAAAGATTTCACCAGGTGAATTCTTTGCGGAAGCAGGTTGGTGGTATACGGTGTATCCAGAAAAATTGAAGGAAAGCAATATGGATGTATATTCATATTTTAAAAATATAGATAACAAGGAGGAATGTTTATAAAAAGAAAAAATTTAAATAAATTTGGTTAATTCTATGAAATATCAATACATATAAGGAATGGAGGTAGAAAAAAACAACATATATATATATAAAGTGTTCGTAAATAAGTGTATATATGAATAAAATACTAAAAACTAGGAGGTGAAAGAGTATCTGTGCTTAACGATATTGAACATCGTTGAAAACATGGATTCGATTTAATATATAAGAGGTTCAAGAAAGAGCCTCTTAACTGTTCTTTGACAAATGAATATCAACTATTAGGTCTTGACCTTGTGTGTTGAGCTAGTTCACTACTGCGCCATGATCGTAGAAATACGGGAGCGATACAACTTTAGAATGACAAGCAATCTAGCCAATTGTGCCATGACGATGCATAAGGATGATGATACTTCTAGCGGTAGGTCCAAACGTAAGATGGGCTGGTAAGCCATTGATCTGAAAAGGTTAATGGAACTCCAATGAGGGGCTTTAGGCAAAAGTCTCACCTAATAGGATCCTAGCTTTCAGGTATATAGGAAAGTAGAAAGCAAAAAATTTATAGAAAGAAAGAGGAAATGAAATTATGAAAACTTTAAAAACTTTATTAACAACATTAGCAGCAGGAATTATGACATTAAGCCCAGTTATTACACTTGTACAAGCCGTAGAAAAAACACCTACGGACTCTGTGAAAGAAGATGAAACATTAGATGTTTTAAAATCAGAAGTGGATAGAAAAAAAGAAGAAATGGGAAAGGCAAAAGCTAAATTAGATGAAGCAACACCTGTTATGGAAGAAGTATCTAAGAATTTAGAAACGGCCAAGACTTCTTATGATTTAGCAAATACTGGATTTAATAGTACAAGCCAAGAATTAAATGCTTATGTGACAAAAGAAATTACGTTAAATCAGGCTACTGTGGATGAGGCAAAAAAAGAATTGGAGGCTTTAAAAAATGAAAAGGAACGCTTGGAAAAGAAAACGGCAGATTCACAAGCAGAAAAAAATCGTTTAGAAGCAGAATACAAAGATATGCAAGCTAAATACGATGCTTTAGTAAGTGATGGAACTGTTGAAGATTTAAATGGACAAATTGAATCTCAACAACAGGCAGTTGAAATCGCAAAACAAGAATTGGCGCAAGTACAGGCTAAATATGATGAGGAGGTATCTAAATACAATGCATTAACTTCAGAAATTTCATCTTTAGAAGCTAACATTAGTGAACAACAGACAAAGGTTGATGCATTAAATGTTCAATTATCGCAAAAATTAGATTCTTTACAAAATGCTCAAGCCTTGTTGGATCAGGCACAACAAGCTTATGATGCAGCAACCGATGAAACGGTAAAAGCCCAACTTCAAAATCGTTTAGAAGAAGCTAAAACAAATTTTGAAAATGAATCTTTAGCTTATGAAGAGGCTAAAGCTAGTTTGGAAGAGGAAGAGAAAGCTTTAACACAGGCTGAATTGGATATCAAAGATGCTGAATATAATCTTCAAAATTCAATTGAAAATTTAAACAATACTAAAAATGCATTGGCTAAAAATCAACAAGAGTTAAACCAGGCTCAAAATATTATTGATGCAAAACAACAATTGTTGGATGAGGCAAATAAAAATATTGAGGAGGCGAAAAAAGAAGTAGAAGCAAAAAAATCGCAGTTAGATGCGTTTGGAAAAACAACAAAAGATTTAACAGATTTAGTACAAGCCACAAAAGCAGCCTATGATGCAGTTTTAGCACAATGGAATCAAGGAAGTCTAGGATTCTATGAAAGTATTAATGATAAACAAGCTGCAGATATTATTCAAGAAGGTGTTTTACTTGGAACAACACATTTAGGTTCAGAATTTGATGCGACATCATTAGATGGTATGAAAAGAAGTATTCCATTGTTGTTAGAATGCAATAGATTACGTAAATTAAATGGGGTTTCCGAATTAAAAACAAGCGCGCTTATGATGGCGATTTCCCAAGTGAAAATCAATCATTCCTATAACCGAGAAGGAGAATTTGATTCACCACACACTCATTTATATGGTGGTGGAGAAAATATCGCTGCAGGATTTACTTGGAATCTAGAATCTCAAGGTCCTGGAAATACAGATGGAGGAAGAGGACCATTTGTTGGCTGGTATAGCTGGGAAAAACAATACTTGGAAGATTTCTATAATGAACATCCAGAAGAGAAAGATAAGAACATTTGGGAATCCATTGGAAAATATCCAGATTTATATAACAAAATTGGACATTATTTAAACATGTTGTCAGATGGTTACACCGTTACAGGAGCGGCTTATCTTCAAAGAAATGAATATGATAAGCAATGGACAACAGGTGAATTTGCCCAAGAATTCATGTCCGATACTAAGTATTTTGAACAGGGCTATGGCGTACAATCTGAGATTGATGAAAACAAAGTCTACAATACTTGTGCTGGACAAATGAGTGTTGAAGAATTCCAGAAATTATTTGATGCTTATTATGCGAATTTGAAGCAAGAATTACAAGACAAGAAAGTTGCTTATGAAGCTGCAAAAGAAGCATTAGAAAAGCATTCAAATGACAAAGATTCATTGGAAATGCAAGAGATAATGCAAGCTTATGACTTGGCTTTGACAAAGCTAGAAAATGCACAAGATGCTAAAAAGGCTACACAAGCTAAGATTGAAAAGGCAGTTCGTGAAGCAAGATATGCAAAAGATAATATTGAAGGTCTTGAGTATAATCTTGCCTTGTACCAACAAGATGTTGTCGAACAAACAAAGAGCATAGAACAAGCAAGAAAAGAAGTTGAAAAACAACGACAGGCTTTGGATGTAAAAACTCAAAATGTTAATGGTATGAAAAATAGTGTGGATAATGCGAAAAATAAGGTGGATGCATTATCAACAATTATTGCGAATACGGCAAATACAGAAATGCAATTGAAGAATGAATTGAATCAAGCTAAGGATTTAGTGCAAAAGACTAAACTTGATTATGACTCATCTTCATCTCAATACAGTAAAGCTAATGAAGATTTAAAAACGCTTTATGCAAATAAGGTAGCCAAAGAAAACGTGCGTAATGATTTGGATTCAAGGTTAGCAGATTTAGAAGTGAATAAAAATCAGGCAACGGTTGATGTAGAAAATCTAAATCATTTGATTACAGATTTGAAAACAAAAAAATCTGAGATTGAAACAGTAAAGGGGACTCTAGATGCAAAACAAGATATGTTGAATGTATTAAAAACTACTTTAAATGATGATTTGCAGGCCTTAAATGTAAATAAAGAGAAGTTTGAATCTAAATCTTTGGATGCTAAAGAATTAGAAGCAGAAGCATCTCGACTACAAGAAGTCATGTCTATGTATCATTCAATTGTGGATGGTGTATTGGCAGCACAAATGGATGGTGTGACATTCACTGGTGAAGAGTTTGCATTATTTGAAAACTTAAAATCAGCTATTGTGACATTGGACGATGCACAAAAAGTATTGAGTGAAGCCCAAGCATCCTATAATTCACAAAAACAATCTTATACTGATTTGAAGTTGGCATTTGTGAATGCAAAACAAGCTTATAGTGAAGCTCAAAACGCATTGAATCAGTATTTACATTTAGAACAGGTATTAGGCGTTTCAGAAAAAGTCGAAAGTGAAAATGTAATGACTGTTTCAAAGAATGGCATAGTGAATACGGGTGTTGATTTGAATACAGAATTGTATTTAGGAACATTGGTTGTAGCTGGAACAACTTATGTGTTAATCAAGAAAAAAGAAAAGGAGGTGAAAAAATAAAAGCGAAATATCATAAAAAAGTGTTCGTAAATCAACTTAAATAGTTGTTTAATACATTGAAATAGGAGGCGAAAGGGTATCTGTGTTTGACAAAATTGAACATCGTTGAAAACATGGATTCGATTTATTATATAAGAGGTTCAAGAAAGAACCTCTTAACTGTTCTTTGACAAATGAATATCAACTATTAGGTCTTGACCTTATGTGTTGAGCTAGTTCACTACTGCGCCATGATCGTAGAAATACGGGAGCGATACAACTTTAGAATGACAAGCAATCTAGCCAATTGTGCCATGACGATGCATAAGGATGATGATACTTCTAGCGGTAGGTCCAAACGTAAGATGGGCTGGTAAGCCATTGATCTTAAATGGTCAATGGAACTCCAATGAGAGGCTTTAGGCAAAAGTCTCACCTAATAGGATCCTAGCTTTCGGGTACATAGGAAAATAGAAAGCAAAATTTATAGAAAGGAGAGAAAAATTAAAGGGACCTTTTATTGTGCTGCAACATATTTAATGTTGTAAGATTTGTGGATTTTGTAATTTGGAATGTTGTAGAAACAAAAAAATAGAAAGGTAAATTATGGAAAATAAAACTAATGATAAAAACAATATAGAAGATTTTTTGGGAAGTGTCTTTTTTGAAGATGATACGAAGGATGTGTTTGAAGAAAGCAGAAGACGATTGAGAGAAATCAGTGTTGATAGGTTTAATGTTTGTGAATTCAAGAAAAGAATGAAAACAAGCCTTGTTCATCAAGATGATTATATTAATGAAATCGCTAATGCACTTTATATTCTGACACAAGTTCAAGATGAGCAGATTGACCCATCTTTAAAGCCTGTGATTTTAGCGGTTGGTCCAAGTGGATGTGGTAAAACATACAGTTGGCAAGTTGCAGCTAAAAAGATGGGAGTTAAAGTTGAGATTTTAGATTGTAGTCAAGTAACTCCTAAAGGATATAAAGGAAAAGAATTATCGGATTTATTAAGAGTATCTATGGAAGCTTTAAACAATAAGGGCGTTATTATCATTGATGAAGTCGATAAATTGCTTGAGTTTGGAGATGGCCAGATTCCAACAAGTCTGTATGAATTGTTGAGAGTGATTGAAGATACAGAAACGTATAAAGATGTTTTGTTTGCTTTTACTGGTAGTTTTATGATTGTGGAAAAATATTTAAAGAAGAAATATAGTAATCCATACAATTTTACAGAAAAGAAGTTTAATATGTATGACCACTTAGAAATAGATGATTTTATTCATTGTGGAGTTCCTGTTGAATTTATGGGAAGAATCACAAATATCGTGAGATTGAATGCTTTAACCATGGACGATTATATGGATATGTTGAATAAAGATAATTCAGCATTGCATCTATATAAACAACATTTTTTGGAACATGGAATAAAGCTTGATTTTGATGAAGAAGTGAAAAGAGAAATTGTTAAAAAATCTCTAAATTCATGTATTGGTGGACGCATTATTAAAAATGAATTGACAAGGCTGATGATGCCTGTGATTGAAAAAGTCTCATCATGTAAAGAATTGAGTAGTGTTCATATATTTATGAAAGAACATAGAGTGGAATATAAGTTTGAATATTTCAAATCTAAACAGGATGAAATTGAATTTTAAGAAAAAGGAGAAATAAATGAAAATAGAAGATTATGGAAGAATTATTAATTTATGGGGTGAAGTCACTCCAGAAATGAGTTTATATGTTGTTACAAGATTGCAAGAGTTAAATGCAAAAAATCATGACCCAATTACGATACAGATTCATAGTCCAGGTGGATCCTTACGAGATGGGATGATTATTATCGATATGATGGAAGCAATCCAGTCACCTGTATATACTATGGCTTTAGGAAATGCAATGTCTATGGCATCTTTGATTTTAGCTGCTGGAGAAAAGGGTCATAGAAAAGCCTTGAAACATTCTACAATTATGGTTCATCAAGGGTCTACAATTTGCGAAGGTAAATTCAGTGATATAAAATCTGGAGCTAAACGCATGGTAGAGACAGAAGAACTGATTGAAGAATTATATGTTAAATATACTGGAAAAACAAAGCGTAAAATCCATTCAGATTTACAAATGGATTTATTTTTGTCAAGTGATAAAGCTGTTGAATATGGCTTGATTGATGAAGTTGTTGAATAGGAGGAAAAATTTAATATGGAAAAATCACAACCAAAATACGGAGAATATGTTTATAAATATATGTTTGAACATGATGAACAAGGCAATACCATTTATTGTGGAAAAGAAAGAATGCATGTGAAATTTAGAACTAATTTTGCAGTTTGGGCTATGGAAGATGGGCATGAAGCTTATTTTAACAGACCACAAATGATTAGAAACAGAATGATTCAAACTGATTTGGAGGAAATAATTCCAAAAAGTATGCCTATTTTTGATGATGAGGAAAGACAATCGGTGGGCAGGTCGTCTTGTGAGGAATATAGTTTTGAGTGCTTTTCTGACAAAGAGATTCTTTATATGCTGCAAGAAATAAATTGTCGATCTCAAATGGAATATTGGCAGGGTAAAAGAAATGCAGTAAAGTCAGAAATCAAATGTATAAAAGAAGAGATGTTAGCTTGTACTCGACAATTAGCGAAAGTAGAAAAATTGTGTCAAACATTGAAGGAGGAATTGTGATGAAGAAAGAATTTAAAGAAATTTATATTTATTGTTTTGTGACAGATAGTTTTGGTACTTTAAATTATCAAGAAAAATATAAAACAAAATTAGTATATAAAGATGCATATACTTCATGGTATGCAACAGAAGGAAAGAATGGATTATGCTTTCCTAGACAACGTAATGTTCAAAACTTCGCCTTAGATTTAAGAAGCATGATTAATTATGCGACAGATGATTTGCATCATGTATGGGAAGGATGGGAAAGTGAGAGCCGTATCGCAAGTCCATTTGAATTTTCTGAAGAGGAAATAAAAAAATATGTGGATGAATATAATAGAGAAACTATTAAAACAAGAATACATTATACGGTTTATTCACTTCAAAGTAGTATTGAGCAGTATGAAATAGACATAAAAAACCAGACCAAGAAGCTTACAGAAATTGAAGAGCAAATTGTTAAATTAGAACCATTGTGTAAAGAACTTGAGGATAGAGGGTGATATTCATGCAAAAAAGAGAAGAATTAGAACGATTGAATCATTTGTTGAGAAATTTAACTTTATTAGAAAATCAATATGATGAAGTAGTAGCTAAGGAAGTTGAATTGGATAAAATGGTTATTGATAAGTTTAAGAACAAGAGAATTATAAGCGCATTAATTCAAATTATGCAAAATAAAGATATTCCAGATTTAAAAAGTGCTCTTAATATGTATTTTTTTGGACAATGGCAGCTAGAATTGTTAAGTAAGATGGCAAATATGATGGAGGATATGAAAGCTGTTGAGGAAAAAATAAGTGGTATAGAAATTGGGCCTTACAATTATGACGTTTTAGCGAATATAAAATCAGATTTATTTTATGTCAACCAACATTTATGGGACGTAAGATCCGGCTTAGAACAAGCACAATGGGCTTGTGAAAGAGCGGAAAGTGAAGCTAGCGCAATGAGAACAGATGAAGAAAAAAGAAGGGATGGAGATTATTTATGGTAAATAATGATGTAAAACAATTAAAAAATATGGCTGAAAACATTCAAAGAAAAGAAGAGTTGATTAGTAAATTAAATAGTAGTAAAGAATTGTTCAAAAAATATACGGACGCTTCTTGTATGCCATCTTATGAAACTTTTGAATGTAAAGAATTAAAAGATTATGACAATAAGAATTTGCCAGAATATATTGAAAAAATGCTTGGGAAACCTCCTGTAGAAGGTACACCAAGATTTTTTGAAACTAAGAAAAAAATGCGGAAAAAATATTTGGAAGAACTTAAAAATTATAAAGATGCAATTCAAAGAGTAGCGCCTAATTATTATACGGCTTATTCGAATGAGCGTGAGCAAGTAAAAAGAAAGGCGTATGAAGAGATTCAATCTAAATCTGATAGAATGACTTCTTGCGCAAATGAACAAAAAGAAATGATTCAAAAATATGAAAATGAAATTAGGGAGTTGAATCAAAAAATTGATGAATTTGATTTGGTTAAAAAGCAGTCTAAAGATGTTGTTCATTTAAATGAAATCGCATCCTTTATTGAAGAAGGTAGAGCTGATAATTTAGAAGAAGCATTATATTTATCTTCTTTTTCAGATTTGTTTAGAGAAGTTGAAAAAAATATGGCTTCTCTAAAACAAGAAATGGAAAAAATTCACGAAAAGGTGAATTATCTAGAAGATGATGTGGATGATTTCGATTATGAAATTGAAGACATGAAGAAAGAGTTTGAATCGATAAATGAAGAAATTTCTGGCTTACAATCCGGCGTGAATGATGCGATTGATAGGGCTGACCAAGCGTATGATTATGCGGTAAGTAATGGATAAGATTGAGAGGTAAAAATGAAAATAATTATTATAATCGCTTTAGGAATAGCGGCTTTTATTGGTGTGTTATGGCTTTTATGTGTATTAGCTATTCTTGCATATCAAGGAATAACATATGTATGGAATGGTGTATTAGATTTTGGTTATTATATGTTTAAAACAATGGCGAGTGATATTAGGACAATTTTTGCTAGACTTAAAGAAAAGAAAGAACCAGAACCCATGGATAATAATGATGAATCCTGCTTATCGGATGTTCAAGTGGATAAAATCATTGAGTATCTTCGTTGGAAAAATTAGTTTGATGTTTGAAATTGATAAATATAAAAAGAGTTTATGAAAGCTGAATATGATATATGGAAATGAATGATTCTTCAAGGGCATCTTTGTGGATTGAATTGTGCATGTTTAAAATAGAACACATTTTTTATCCATTGTTAAGAAAATTTGATATAATGGTCTCATGAACTATAGTGTGATTGTTTTAGCTGCTGGAAGAGGCAGTCGTACAAATTTAGATTATAATAAAGTATTTTATACTTTTGAAAACGGACAAACTGTGTTAAATAAGAGTCTGTCTGTTTTTTTATCAGATGATGAGTGTAAACAAGTGGTTTTAGTTTGTGCTGATTATGAAAAGGACTATGTGAATGAACATTATACATATGATTCAAGAATCCAAGTTGTAACAGGAGGGCAAACACGACAAGATAGTGTATATAATGGCTTACAAGTTGTTGATCAAGATTATGTTATGATTCATGATGGGGCTAGACCTTTTGTTGAAAAGAATTGGATTTTTGATTTGAAACAAACATTAGAAACCGAATCGGCTTGTTTATTAATGGTTCCAAGTGTGGATACTACAAAAATTGTTGTGGATGGATATGTGAAAGAATCGTTAGAAAGAAAGCTTGTATATCATGCCCAGACACCGCAATGCTTTAAAACTGATTTGATTAAAGAGTGTCATAAGCTTGCACGAGATAAACAAGTGCAGGCAACAGATGATGCACAACTTGTAGAATGGTTTTCTGATACAAAAGTAAAGGTTGTTTTATCAAGTTTCACAAATAAAAAAATAACTTTACCTGAAGATTTGAAAGGATAGGTATAAAGATGGAATATTCAGCTTTGGTATTTGATGATTGTAAAGAAGTAGAAGATACGTATGATAAATTATTAGCAACAATCGATTTGTTTGCGAATGATGAAAACTGCACACAAATTGTTGTAAGTTGTAAAAGCGTATGGACACTAAGACTTGCTTCATCACCTAAAAATAAGGTGATGCTTGTACAAAGACCGGACAAGCCTTATGTGGCTTTATTGAATGGTTTAAAGGCTGTTAAACAAGAAAATGTTGTTGTGACAGGTATTTCTACTAAACATATAAAAGAAGATGTAGATACATTATTGGATCATCTATCAAGATATCCAGCAATTAATTTCGATAAAGATTTACAGGCATTTGATACAAGATTATTGATGTTCTGTCTACAAAAAGCGATTGAATCTAACTTGGCAATTACATCTTATGCCCAAGCCGTTACGCTTGCAAATACTCCACTTGAATCTGTTGAATGATACGGCTATAGTCGTATCATTTTTAATAAAAACTTAATTATTTTGCATGCTTAAAGGTAGTACAATAGGTATATGCAAAACTCATCAAATTTATCAAAAAGTTATAAAGAAATCATTAAACAACATGTATTTACTTTATTTAATGGAATCAATGTAATATTGGCTATATTCGTATTTTTTACGGGTTCCTATCGCAACATGCTTTTTATGATCACCGTTATTTTAAATATGCTGATTGGACTCTTTCAAGAAATACGATCTAAACGAATGCTAGATAAGCTTTCTTTATTAAATCAGCCAAAGATTCATGTGCTTCGAAATGATATTGAACTTGAATTAAATGTTGAAGAAGTGAAAGTCAATGATATTCTTATATTATATCCTGGGGATGAAATCAGTTTTGATGGTCATATCGTATCTGGAAGTATTGAATGCGATGAATCCATGCTGACAGGAGAAAGTGATGCGGTATATAAACAAGAAAATTCATCATTGCTTAGTGGAAGCTTTGTGGTTTCAGGAAAATGTTTGATGAAAGTAGACAAAGTAGGACAAGATACATATGCCTATTCGATTTTAAAACATGCGAAACGCTTTAAAAGATATCCAAGCCAGTTACGAGATTCGATTGATACCATTATTAAATGGTGTACATACATTCTAATTCCACTTGGATGTGCCTTATTTATTAAACAATTCATCAAGACCAATTATACAACAGCTACTTTAAATACAGTAGCAGCCGTTGTTGGTATGATACCAGAAGGCCTTGTCTTTTTAACAAGTGTTGCCTTAGCCATCAGTTCATTTAAACTTGGTAAACAGAGCGTTTTAGTACAAGAACTCTATTGTATTGAAACACTCGCAAGAACGGATACACTTTGTTTAGACAAAACAGGCACACTGACACAAGGAAAGTTGAGTGTATGTCATGTAGAAGAAATTAAAAATATTGATGGTATTCTAGGCGATATGATGCAGACTTTACCTGATGAAAATGCGACAGCACTTGCATTAAGAAGTCATTTTAAGACAAGAAATCATAATAAAGTCGTATCTTTTCTGCCATTTTCAAGTCAAAGAAAATATTCAAGCGTGACATTTGAAGATGGAGAATATAAACTCGGTGCTTATTCTTATATTGCCAAAGAGATAGATTCAAAAGTAGAAGAACATATTGAAGAATATACATCTCAAGCTATGCGCGTTATTGTGTTGATGAAAGATGATGTTGTTTTAGCTTATATATGTTTGCGTGATGAGTTAAGAGACGATGCCAAAGATACATTGAACTTTTTTAAAAAACAAGGCGTGGACATTAAGTTGATTTCAGGAGATGATCCAAAAACAGTTGAAGCTCTAGCTAGAAAAGCTGGCTTTACATCTAAAAGTATCGATATGTCCAAAGTACAAGATGTTGAAACTGTAGTTGATTCCTATTCAATTTTTGGACGTGTGACTCCTGAACAAAAGAAAGAACTTGTTTTGGCATTAAAGAAAAGAAATAAAACAGTCGCAATGACAGGAGATGGCGTCAATGATGTCATGGCATTAAAGGAAGCGGATTGTTCGATTGCGATGGGATCTGGTTCACAAGCTTGTAAAAGTGTGGCAAGTTTAGTTTTATTGAAAGATCAAATGAATGCATTACCGGCCATTTTGTATCAAGGACGATGTGTCATTAATAATATTCAAAGAACGGCATCTTTGTTTCTAGTTAAAACACTATTTTCAATTGGATTATCCTTGTTGACACTGATATTTTTAAAGAATTATCCATTCAAACCTATTCAATTAACTTTGATTTCCGCTTTGGCAACAGGAATACCTAGTTTTGTATTAACATTAGAACCCAATGGAAATAAAGTGAAAGGTAACTTTCTACAAAATGTCATCTCAAAAGCATTGCCAGGAGCTATATGCGTTATATGTAGCGTAATTGGTGTATCAATTCTAGGTCATTTTATCTATATTTCGCCAAGTGAATATTCAACGATGTGTACAATTCTTGCCGGAGTCAATGCACTTATGGTACTTGTACGCGTATGTGTGCCTATGACAACATTAAGAAAAATATTAGTTACTATCATGTGTATGATATTTGTAGGCTCAATAATCTTATGTAAGAATTTTTTCTACATAGTTCATTTAAGATGGTATGAAATTATCTATGTGATTTTGAATATTTGTCTCATTCCACATATTTTAACAGTTGTATCGTCTTGGATAAAATTGTTTTTGAAACAAAAAAATAAAGTTTGGAAATGATCCAAACTTTTTTCTATCTCCAAACCTCTTCAGCGATTTCTTTGACCAATTTAACTTTAGCCCATTGTTCATTTTCAGTCATGATATTTCCTTCTTCCGTAGAAGAGAATCCACATTGTGGGCTTAAACATAATTGTTCTTTTGCCACATATTTTTCGGCTTCCTGAATTCTTTTCTTAACCTCTTCTTTATCTTCGAGTTCCGCAAATTTTGAAGTAATCAATCCTAGAACGACTTTTTGATCTTTAATAAAGCGAAGTGGACTAAAATCACCAGATCTTTCTGAATCGTACTCTAGGAAAAATCCATCTACTTTACAATGACCAAATAAAATTTCGGCAACAGGTTCATAACCACCTGATGAAAACCAAGTAGATCTGAAGTTTCCTCTACAAATATGCATTGTGATTGTCATATCTTCTGGTTTTGCCTCTAAGGCAAGATTGATCATATCTACATACGATTTTGCGATTTTATCTAGATCAAGACCTCTTTTGTTATAGGCCTTTCGCTTATTGGCATCACAGAATTCTCCCCAAGAAGTATCATCCAATTGTAGATATCTACACCCAGCATCATAAAATGCACGAATAGCCTTTTGATAAGCAATCGCAATATCGTGATATAACACATCCATATCTTCATAACGTTTGATTGGTGTATATTCTTCACTACGTACGCAACAAATCAAATGAAGCATCGAAGGAGAGGGGATTGTCATCTTACAAAGTGTATCTTGTCCAATGCTTTGTAGATATTTGAAATGTTCTACAAATGGGTGGTTACCAAAATCAATTTTATCTGTAATTTTTAATGTAGCTGCCTTTGGCTGATGTCCTTTAAAATGTACAGACCAATGATCAGCTTTGATTTCTTCAACACCATCTAGATCTGCTAGAAAATCTAAATGCCAATATCTTCTTCTGAATTCTCCATCTGTAACAGCTTGAAGTCCAACTTCTTTTTCTTTTGCGACTAGCTCTTGGATGGCCTTATCTTCAATGGCTTTTAATTGCTTGGCATCAATTGTTTTATTCGCAAATTCTTCTCTAGCTTTTTTTAGATAGTCAGGACGTAAAAAACTTCCTACTACATCATATTTAAAAGGGGGTTGTACTGTCATAATTAATTCCTCAACTTTCGTGTATTAAGTCTACCATATTTGTAGAATATAGAATAATTGAAATAATCTTTATGTTGTTATAGGTAAAAACTATAATAAAAAGAAATCTGGAATTAACCCCAGACTTCTTCAGCAATTTCTTTGACCAATTTCACTTTAGCCCATTGTTCCTCTTCTGTTAATTTATTTCCAATTTCACATGATGCGAAACCACATTGTGGGCTTAGGCACAAGTTTTCTAATGGGACATATTGACTTGCTTCTTTGATACGAGCAATTACCGTTTCTTTGTCTTCTAATTTGGCTGATTTTGTCGTAACCAAACCAAGTACGACTTTCTTATCAGGTGTTACCTCTTTTAATGGTTCAAATCCACCAGAACGAGCATCATCAAATTCTAAGAAATAGGCATGTACATTTTCTTTCGCAAATAATGTTTTTGCGACGGCATCATATGCACCACTTGAAGCATATGTTGAATGGAAATTACCACGACAAACATGTGTATTGATTGTTAAATCTTCTGGTTTATCTTCAATCGCAAGATTGTTGATACGCAAGAATAATTCTTGTACTTTTAATAAACCTTCTTGATCTGTTTGGAAAAACAACGGTGCTTTTTCATCTACCAACATACCCCATGAACAATCATCGAATTGAATGCATCGACATCCTGCTTCATATAATTGTTGGATGACAACCTTATATCCATTCGCAATATCTTGTACTAATTCTTCTGTATCTTCGTAATATTTTCTTGTGTTTTCTAGCGCAAATGGAAGAATCATCTGTTCTAAAAATTGTGCAGGAGCTGGAATTGTTTGTTTTGCAATCGTATTTTCATCTTCAAACTGCTTCACAAATTTAAAATGTTCTACGAAAGGATGCGTACCATTCACGCCTACTTTTCCAGTAATATATGTATCATCAATCATAGCTGCTTCACCATGGAAAGGAAGACCTGTTTTTGTGGGTGTATGAGAAACGCCATCAAATCCCCACATAAAATCCAAGTGCCAAGTAGCACGTCTGAATTCACCATCTGTAATAACATGAAGTCCGGCTGCCTTTTCTTTTTGAATTAAATCTGTAATGCATGCATCTTCAACTTTGGTTAATTCTTCTTTTGAAATCTTTTTGGCTTCATAATCTTTGCGAGCTTGTTTTAATTTTTCGGGTCTTAAAAAACTTCCGACCACATCATATCTATAAGGTGTTTGAACTGTCATAATTAAATTCCTCAACTTTCGTGTGTGTTAAGTCTATCATATTTGTAGAGTATAGAATAATTGAAAAAATCTTTATGTTGTTATAGGTAAAAGCTATAATAAAAGACCAATTTCACTTGGTCTGTTCAATATATTGTATTAGATGATTTAGATAGTTTCTTGCCATGTTGGATAAGACTCCATCACTGATATAGCCTATTTCCATGACTTCATCACTATCTAGTGGAATGGATACAATATTGTTTCCATTTAAATCCGTGCTTAAGATACCTGAAGAAATCGTATATCCGTCAAGTCCAATCAATAAATTAAATAAGGTTGCACGATCGGAAACAACAATACTCTTTTTAGATGGTTGCGTACTGTGTAATTCTTCTGAAAAGTAAAATGAATTGTTGATTCCTTGTTCATAAGTTAAACGAGGATAGTTTTCTAAATCTTCCATTTTCACTAATTTTTTATTGGATAAAGGATTTGTCTTAGATACAAAGACATGAGGTTTAGCCTCAAATAGTTTTGTGAATGTTAAATGTTCCTTCTTTAAAATACTTTGAATAACTTCACGATTAAAATGAGAAAGATAAAGAATTCCCAATTGACTGCGATGATTTTTAACATCATCAATAATATCGTATGTTCTTTGTTCTCTTAAAGAAAATTCATATTCACTTTGATTATACTCTTTGACTAGGGCAACAAAGGCATTGACCACAAAGGCATAATGTTGACTTGATATCGCAAATACAGTTCTTGCAGGAACGGCGTTTTTATATTGTTCTTCAAGTAAGTTTGCTTGTTCAACGACTTGTCTAGCATATCCTAAAAATTTTTCACCTTGTTCAGAAAGTAAAATACCTTTGTTCGTACGAACAAATAAACAGATGGACATTTCTTCTTCTAAATCATGAATTGCTTTTGATAAAGATGGTTGCGAAATAAATAAGGCTTTAGCTGCGGAATTAAAAGATCCAGATTCAACGACCTGGATCACGTAGCGCAATTGTTGTAGCGTCATTAGTCAATAAGTGTGATTGTATCAATCACTTGAGGATTTCTAGGACGGTCATTGAATGTAGTAGGGGTCTTCGCAATTTTATCCACATTTTCCATACCTTCAATCACTTTTCCAAACGCAGCATATTCACCATCTAAATGAGGTGCATCTTGGTGCATAATGAAGAATTGACTTCCTGCACTATTTGGATCCATAGCACGTGCCATAGATAAAACTCCACGAGTGTGTTTTAAATCGTTTTTAAATCCATTAGATGCGAATTCTCCATGAATTGTATAACCTGGACCACCAGTACCATTTCCGATCGGGCATCCACCTTGAATCATAAATCCTTTGATAACACGGTGGAAAGTAAGTCCATCATAGAATTTCTTTTCGATTAGATTCAAAAAGTTTTCAACCGTTTCTGGAGCAATCTCAGGATATAGTTCAGCTTTGATTTGATCTCCATTTTTCATTGTGATTAAAATATTTTTTGTTTCCATGTTTTAGTTTTCCTCTCTTATATATTGAATTGCGATACAACCAAGACCAGTATGTACGGCAATTACAGAACTAATATAGTCTATATGAATATTTTGTTCAGGTACACCTTTTTCGATAAAACATTTTTTAAAATGGTCAGCCCCCTCTAAAAAATTAGAATGAATAATATAGATATGTGTATGTTGAATATCAATATCATCCATGACTTTATCGATCGCATAGGCGTCGGCTCTTTTTTCTGTACGAACTTTATTTAAAACATCAATTCTACCTTCTGTACTTTTATTTATATGTAAAACAGGATAGATCTTTAATAAACCCGCAAGTGTAGCAGCCATAGGTGTTAATCTTCCACCGCGTTTTAAATGTTGAAGATTTTTGACAAGAATCAATGAGTTGGATTCATCAATTGCAGGCTGAATGATCTTTAAAATCTCTTCTGAAGATTTATGTTCATCCACTAACTTCTTGATCCAGATCGCAACATGTTTTTCAATTTCACACGTTGAATACATATCAATGACATGAACATTCATTTCGAGTTCACGTGCGATACTTTGCATGGTGCTAGCATTTGTGGATAATCCATTTGTCAAAGGAACGGCAAATATTGTGTCATAGTCTTTCTTTAGCTCTTCAAATAAATTATAAATTTTTTGATAAGCAGCCATACTTGTTTTTGGCATTTTACCATTCGCTAATTCGTTATATATATCTTGGGTAGAAATTTCTAATGTATCTTGATAGGTTGTTTCATCAATCGTAATCTGTAAAGGGAGTAGATAGATTCCTAATTCTTTTGCCTGCGCAAAAGATAAATTTGAACCCGTATCTGTTACAACAGCAATTTTTTCCATTTAGAATCCTCGAATCGTTTCAGCATCGATATTTTTAATGATTTCAACCGCAAGTTTTACAGCATTGTCATAATCTTCTTCAGAACAAATGCCAAAAGAAGCATGCGCAAAACGAACAGGAATTCCAATGATTATCGTTGGTATGTTGTAACGATGTGTGATACCTGCATTAGTTCCTCCACCTTTTCTTACACTTTCTTGTACAGGGATATTTTTTTCATGGGCTAAGTCGATCGCATAGCGCATAAAACGAGGACTAGTGATGTATGAACGATCAAACCAACGTAACATTGGACCTTTTTTAAGAGCCGACTGAATCATGTAATCTTGTTCAAAAGTATCATCACTTGGACATCCTTCAAAACAAATCGCAATATTTGGATGCAAGTTTTTAATGGCTGTATCCATACCCCTTTCACCCACTTCTTCTTGCGTTGTTAATGTGGCTTCAATGTTATGATTTACATCTTTTAATTGGTGAAGAACATCCATTACGGCAGCACATCCAATACGGCAATCAAAAGCTTTACCTAAAAAGATTTTATGGGCTTCATCATATTTACAAGTAACGGCAGGACACATGAAATTACCTACAGAAATATGGAAATCTTCTTTCACTTCTGTAGCACTTGTAGCTCCTACATCAATAACTAGATCATCAAAATCTACTTTTCCATTGCGCTTTTCGGCGGATAAGAAATGAACCGGTTGACTTGCGACAATACCAGAAATTTTTTCACCTTTATCATTTAGAATCCAGACTTCACCTGATACGATGTTTTTTGGATCCCATCCACCAAGTGGTAAAAAGCGAATTGTACCATTTGGCTTGATTGCTTGCACAATAAAACCAACTTCATCTGCATGCGCATCCAAAAGAATGGTTGTCTTGTGTTCTTTATCTTGTTTAAAATGCATATATGTGTTACGCATTGTGTCATCCTGAACTTCACAAATATCTTTGACATCTTCCATGGCTAATTTCGATACTTCATCTTCCATGCCACTTGGTCCAAAGGCAGTTGAGAAGTCAAGAATTCGTTTTATTTTTGAATTCATATACATTTCCTCCATAAATTTGTTAATATTATAGCACAGATACATGCTTGTGGATGTGATTCTGGTCATTTGAATTAAATTGTATTTGGACAAAGGATTAGAATACATGTATCTTAACCAAAAAGGAGATTTTTCAATGAAAAAATTAATGTCAAAACTACATTTTAGAAGTATATATAAAACAATCGTATTAACGTTAGTTTTATGCTTTTTATACAATATCGCATATTTGTTGATGAGTGCATCTGCTATGAATGTCTATATAAGACAAAGTCTAGAAGTTGTACTAAGCTTATTATCAAGTCTAGGCTTTTACTTCATCTGTACAAAGATCTGGAAGGCAAAGAACTTTTCGGCTTCTGCAATTTTAAAAGTATTCGTACTACAAGGTATTTATATCTTGATTGTGAGTGGAATTCTTTCAAATCTTGTAAATGTTTGCGCAAATAATACAAGCTTAATGTTAGTATTACAGCTTATGAGTGCATTCTGTTTAGTTGTGATGGTACCATTCCAGTTGATTTTCTATTATGGTTTGATTCATGACAAAAACTTAAAGGAATTTATTCCTTATGCATTAAAAAAACATCAGAAAAAGATGTTGAACTGGTATTGTTCACTACTCATCTTAATCGTTGTATTGGATACAATGTCAGGTGGTTTGTTTAGTGCGGCCCAAGGCTTTAATGCCCAAAGCATTTTAGTTGGATCTATGTATATGGGTAATCCCATGATATCTTGGATGATGTATTTATTTTTAGGTGTAAGCTTTCAATCGAGTCTTGCATCGATGTTTACTTATTTATTTGTGAATTTTTTGATGGGCTTTTTCTATTGCGTTCTTGAACTAAACTATGTTTCTTATGTGGGAAGTCTTTTAGATGCAGATTAACGAATTAAAAATTACCAGTCGAAGACTAGGCCTTTTAGTAAAGATGAATATCTTAACGGTTGAAGATTTATTGAAATATTATCCTTTACGTTATGACACGGTACAAACTTTGCCTTATGCTTCGTGGAATGAAAAAGAAAGTGTTGTTTTTCAAGGCTTGATTTGTTCGGCAGCACGAGTGATCCGTTTATCTAAGAATCGTTCGATGACTAAATTTAAAGTGATGTCATGGAATGAAGAATTAAATATTACTTTATTTAATCGTCCATGGCCAAGTCAGTTTGGTTTTGGTAAGACGATAACGATTTATGGACAATATCAAGGAAATAACAATGTATTAGCTTCCACTTATAATTTCAAACCTTTAGATCAACAATTGGGGTTACATCCTGTGTATCCATTAATTGAAGGTTTAAAACAGTCGGATATTCAAGCGATTATGAAAGAGGCGCTTAAACATGTGGATATTCTGCCTCAAAGAGTACCTCAAAGATATGTTGAAAAGTATAAATTATTAGATATATCAACCGCTTATAAGTGGATTCATTTTCCAGAAAATGAAAAGCAGCTGCATGCAGCCATTCGTACATTAAAATATGAAGAGTTTTTGTGTTTTCAATGTGTAATGCAGTCGATGCATGAAAAGAAAGAAATCAAAACAAAAAAGGTTTTTTCAGTTTCTACAGTAAAAAATTGGATTTCAAATCTTCCTTTTGAATTGACAAAAGATCAGCTTTCAAGTATTGATGATATTCTATATGATTTAAAAAGTACAAATGTGATGTTTCGCCTTGTTCAAGGTGATGTTGGCTGTGGCAAGACGATTGTGGCACAAATTAGTATGTATGCCAATCAACTTGCAGGTTATCAATCGGCTTTACTTGCACCAACTGAAATTTTGGCAAGACAACATGTAAAGAATATGCATAAATTAGGTCTTGAAGCGACTTTATATGTTTCAAGTCTTGCGGCTAAGGAAAAGAAAGAAATTTTAGAGAAACTTGAAAATGGCAAGATTTTTAATGTAGTGGGAACACATGCTCTGTTTCAAGAAAATGTTGTATTTCATAAATTAGGTCTTGTGATTGCGGATGAACAACAGCGTTTTGGGGTGAAACAAAGAAGGTCTTTGTTGGAAAAGGGAAAGTGTGTTGATTTTTTAATGATGTCAGCTACACCGATTCCTAGAACATATGCACATTTCTTATATGGAGATATGGATATTAGTTCGATTCATACGATGCCTATTGGAAGAAAGAGTGTTGTCACAAAATACTTTAAAACGGCAAGTATGGCACCTTGTTTAAATGATGTTTTAAACTTTGTTAAAGAAGGAAGACAATGTTATGTCGTATGTCCTGCGATTGAAGAAAATGATGAGTATAAGATGCGTAATGTGTTTGAAATTTATGAGGGAATGACAAAGACATTAAAGGATGTGCGAATTGGCTTGTTGCATGGGAAAATGACAAGTCAAGAAAAGGAAGAGACGATGGACAAGTTTTCTAAGCATGAATTCGATATTCTTGTTTCTACAACGGTTATCGAAGTTGGGATTGATGTAGCCAATGCGAGTGTGATGGTCATTTATGATGCGCATCGCTTTGGCTTAAGTACATTACATCAGTTAAGAGGACGTGTAGCTCGTGATAAAAAACAAGGATATTGTTTCTTGTTGTCATCATCAAATGATTTGCAGGCGATTGAGCGTTTAAAAAAGATGGAAGAATTGAAGGATGGCTTTGAAGTATCAAATTATGATTTGCATATGCGCGGTCCAGGTGATATTTTAGGAATAAGACAAAGTGGTATGCCTTGTCTTGTGTTTGGTGATTTTGAAAAAGACCAGGCTATGATGGAAATGTGTATTCAGGATGCAAAAGAAATTATACAAGATCAAGTGGATGTGGATCTCTTGTTGTATATTTCGAATGCGATTGAAAATGCACAATATTTTGATTAGGAGACTAATGATGGATAAACAAAAGGTAGAGAATAAATTCATATATTTTATCAGCTTACTTGGTATGGTAATGATTCTTGTATTGATTGCTTATTTCTTTTTTTTGCGTAATGTTGAAGTGGATATTATGGATAATGCGCAATATACCTATGTTGGAGAAAATGGAAATGCAAGTGTTGTGGTAAGTGCAAAGCAGGGGGAATTGAATCAAAGAATGCAGGACTTTTTGAATTCAGTCAAATATGAAGTGAGTCCAAGTTCAGATTTATCCAATGGAGATACAATTCATGTTACGGCAACCTATGATGAGGCTTTAGCAAATCAATATCATTACAAACCTAAAAGTATAGAGGCGGATGTTGTCGTTGAAGGACTTGCCAATCGTTATTTGGCTTTGCAGGATATTCCTAAGACATTGATTCAAGATGGTAGAAATGCTGCACTTGATTATGTAAAGGAAAATCAGGATGCAATCTATAAGTTAGATGGAAAAGAAGAAAAGACACCAAGTCTTGATAAAATGAAAATTGTATATTCAGCATATTTAAAATCGAACCAGAAAAAGAATAGTGATCGTTTTGTGTATATTGTACAAATGACTTATGATTCAGAAGTTCTTTATTATATGGTGTGTATTCCAAATATCAATGATTCCAATGAAATTGATACACATAACATATATGGAGAAAAAGCATATTTAACACAGGATGAATTGGATGGTAAAGATTTTAATGGGTATGTAGATCGTGTCTATTCGTCAAAATATCAAATTGAGCAAAAAAAATAGAGAAGTCGACGACCAATGTCATTAAGTTAAGAAATGGGGCGCAATAAATTTGGATGGGGTTAGGTGAATTTGCTCTCCAAGAATTTAAGGGGCGGCATATACCCCAAAACGGTTTATAGCTGATATTGGGCTCAGACAACATTTAGTTGTCTGGGTCCATTTTT
>ENA-OQNN01000142-OQNN01000142.1-human-gut-metagenome-genome-assembly--contig:-NODE-142-length-85870-cov-12.499959_pt1 | contig 85870 bp, 75 predicted proteins | sample MGYA00242624_ERZ504870 | MGnify/ENA primary metagenome ERZ504870 (study PRJEB26092, sample SAMD00036379) | human gut metagenome | host: Homo sapiens | study: EMG produced TPA metagenomics assembly of... | reverse complement strand
TGCTGACCGGAGAGCCGGGCGAAGTTCAGCCGGAGTCTTACCCCGCCCCCTCTCCTGCTTTTCTCTTGCCTCTGCGAAATATCACCAAGGCCAACATCCTGAACTATCTGACACAGGAACGGAAACTCAGTCCGTCACTGGTGAACTTCTTCGTTTCTGCCGGTGACATCTATGAGGATGTAGCCCATCACAATGCGGTGTTTGTCGGACGGGATGCAGACGGACACCCACGCTATGCAAGCTGCCGTAGCATCCATGAGAAGTTCCGGCAGGATGTAGCCGGGGCAGAAAAATCTTTCGGGTTTGCGCACCGTGGTACGGATAAGCAGCTGATGGTGTTTGAAGCCCCCATCGACCTGCTGTCCTTCATCGAACTGTTTCCGAAAAACTGGCAGCAGCACAATTACCTGTCGCTGGGCGGGGTGTCAGGCAAGGCGCTACGGCAATTTCTCTCGGAACGCCCGGATGTAGAGCGGGTGTTCCTCTGTCTGGATGCCGACAAAGCCGGAGAGGATGCCTGTAAGCGGCTGACGGCTCTGCTGCCGGACACTATGAGCGTGACCCGGATTCAGCCCTGTATGAAGGATTGGAACGACGTTTTGGTGCACCGGGCAGAGATCCCGAACCGCAATTATTTCAAAAGCATCGTGCTGAAAGAGCCGTCAAAACCGGAAACGGTGAAGATCATCCGCATGAGCGACGTGGAGCTGACCCCGGTGAAATGGCTTTGTAAGCCGTATCTTCCCTTTGGAAAGCTCAGTGTGCTGCAAGGTAATCCGGGCGAGGGCAAGACCTACTTTGCCATGCACCTTGCCGCCGCCTGCACCAACGGAAAGCTGCTGCCCAACATGGAGCGCATAGAACCCTTCAACGTGATCTACCAGACCGCCGAGGACGGTCTGGGCGATACAGTCAAGCCTCGCCTGATCGAAGCCGGGGCAGACCTTGACCGGGTGCTGGTCATTGACGACAGCGAGGTGCAACTCACCCTTTCGGATGAACGAATTGAAAAAACCATTATTGAGAACAACGCCCGACTGGTCATCATCGACCCGATCCAGGCGTATCTCGGTGCCGATGTGGACATGAACCGGGCAAACGAAGTCCGGCCCATCTTCATGCGGCTGGGACAGGTAGCGCAGCGAACAGGCTGCGCTATTTTGCTGATCGGGCACTTGAACAAAGCCGCCGGAATGCAGAGCCTGCAACGGGGGCTCGGCTCCATCGACATTGCCGCCGCCGTACGCAGCGTCATGTTCATCGGTAAGTTGAAGCACGACCCGACCATGCGCATCCTGACCCATGAGAAAAGTTCCCTTGCTCCGCCGGGCGTGTCGTTGGCATTCTCTCTGGGGGACGAGGGCGGTTTCCACTGGGTCGGCGAGTACGACATTACCGCAGACGAAATGCTGTCCGGCATCGAGCCGCAGCGGGAAACCAAGACCCAGCAAGCCAAAGACCTGATCTGCGCCCTGCTTGCCGGAGGAAAGCAGGTGCTCAGCGAGGACATCGACAAGGCGGCGCTGGAAAGGGGCATCCCCGGCAGAACTGTCCGGGATGCCAAACGGGAACTGGGCGATGCCCTGAAAAGCAAGATTGTGGAAGGCCGCAAAAAGGTCTTTTGGATGGAATAAGCCATTTGACTGGCAGAAAAATTTGGCTGGCAAGAAAATCATGGTACACCCACAGTTGCCAGTCTGCCAGTCAAATTTTGAAAATGACGATAAAAGGAGAAAATCAATGAAAAATCAGAATTCGAGTTATTCGGTGCAGATTGGTAAAACCACCTTTATTGTGTGCGTGAAGCAGTCCGAAACCACCAAAAAGTCGATTGAAAAGATGTTCAAGGATATGTGCAGACATGAGGTCACAAGGGCCTTCCTTGCGGACAACCTGATGAATTTAGAAAAATTACCGAAAACCTCTTGACGAAGTCCATCCCGAAGGTACAGGGTACCGTGCCCGCACCCGGTTCGCCAAGTTTTTCAATCTGCCGGAACTGATGTCCATGTTCAAGGAGGTTGCGGACATTAAAACATCTGACCAGCTTCATCTGCCGGTGCCGGAGGCAAAGTTTGAGACCGTGGTGGCAAAGCCGTCCGAGATTCAAAAGGAGATGGTGCAGGAGCTGAGCAAGCGTGCCGCGGAAATCCACTCCGGCACGGTGGATGCGTCTGTGGACAATATGCTGTGTGTCACCAACGATGGTCGCAAGATTGGCTTGGACGTCCGCCTGATGAACCCCATGCTGCCGGATGACCCGAACAGCAAGCTGAACGTCTGCGTGCAGAACGTGCTGAAGATCTGGGAGGAGGGCAAAGACCAGAAGCTGACCCAACTTTTATTCTGCGACCTCTCCACCCCGAAAAATGACGGCAACTTTAACGTGTACGAGGATATTCGCAAAAAGCTGGTTGCCGCCGGTGTGCCGGAAAACGAAATCGAGTTTATCCACAACGCAGATACCGAAGCAAAAAAGGCGGCATTGTTCTCCAAAGTACGCTCCGGCGATGTGCGCGTCCTGCTGGGCAGCACGGCAAAAATGGGAGCGGGCACCAACGTCCAGACGCTGCTTGTGGCAGTGCATCATCTGGATGTTGGCTGGAAGCCAAGCGACATGACCCAGCGCAATGGTCGCATCATCCGGCAGGGCAATATGAATAAGGAAGTCAAGGTGTTCAATTACGTCACGGAAGGGACATTTGACAGCTACCTCTTTCAGACCCTTGAGAATAAACAGCGATTTATCTCGCAGATTATGACCAGTAAATCCCCGGTGCGCTCCTGCGAAGATGTAGACGAACAGGCACTTTCCTATGCGGAGATCAAGGCGCTGTGTGCCGGAAACCCGCTCATCAAGGAAAAGATGGACTTGGATGTGCAGGTGGCAAAGCTGAAGGTGCTGAAAGCCGACCACCAGAGCCAGAAATTCCGTCTGCAAGACAAGCTGCTGACCAAGTTCCCGGCAGATATTCAGGAAACGAACGCCCATATCGCCGGGCTGAAAGCGGATGCACAGCTTGCCGCTGCCCACCCGCAGGGCAAGGATGAGTTTTGCCGCATGACCATCAGGGGCGTGACCTACGATGAGAAAAAGACCGCCGGTGAGCGTCTGGTGCTTGCCTGTTCCGAACTGCCCAATGCCGAGGAAAAAGTCATCGGCAGTTATCGGGGATTTGAACTGTCTCTGCGGTTCGATGCTTTCCGCACGGAGTATCAGGCACTTTTGAAAGGGCAGCGGAAGTACACGGTGCCTTTGGGCACCGACCCTCTGGGCAACATCATCCGTCTGGATAATTCCCTGAACAACTTCCCGGAGCGCATCACCGCAGCAAAAAACGAGCTGGACACCTTGCATCAGCAGCAGGCGGTGGCACAAATCGAGGTGGAAAAGCCCTTCCCGCAGGAGGAAGAATTGGCAGAGAAGTCCGCTCGTCTTGCAAAGCTGAACGCTCAGTTGGATGTGGATGAAAAGAGCCATGACCCGGAACAGGATGAGGAAGAACAGGAGAATGTCTCTCGCCGCCCCTCGGTGCTGGCGGCACTGGAAGAAAAATCCGATAAGCCGGAGCCGGTGAAGCCCTTCCGCAGTTATTACGACAAGGACGGTGATGCCCGGTGAGCGACCGCCACGACCAGCAGCTCCATTTCCGGGTCAGCAAGCCGGAGTTGGAGCGGATTCGGAACAAAATGGAATTCAGCGGAATTCTGAGCATCGGTTCCTATCTGCGCAAGATGGCGCTGGACGGATATTGTCTGTATCTGGATCTGCCGCAGCTGCGCCGCATGGGGTATCTTTTGCAGATGTGCAGCAACAATCTGAACCAGTATGCCAAAGTAGCCAATGAAAATGGCCGGGTCTATGCTGCCGATATGGAGGACCTGCGGCAGCGGCTGGACGAACTGATTGACATTGGTCGGCAGATTCTTTCCCGGCTGGCAGAACTTTAAAATTTTTCCCCGCAGTTGGAGGGCTGCGGGGGTACATATGGGTTGACATCCTTGCAACGCAATAGCTGATACCTTTATAATAGAGCCGAAAAGAAAGGTTGGTGTTCAATATGATGTTTACGCTGAAGAAAATTGCTCTTTTCCCGATTTCTCTCTTTGTGGCGTTTCTGGCTCTGATGGCAAAATGGTTGCTGACCCTGTCCAGCTATGTGGTTGCTCCGCTGATGCTCTACATCTTCGGCTGCAGCATCTACACCGCCTACCGCCAGACTTGGAATCAGTTCTTCATTCTGCTGGTGGCGGAGTTTATCTGCTTCGTTCTCTTTTTCGGTGCAACTGCTATCACCGAGGGCATCGGACGGTTCAGCGAATGGCTTGCAGAATTGTAAGTATTTTTATCTTTGCCGCCTTCGGGCGGCTTTTTTGTTTTGGGGCTTTGAACGCCACAAGTGGCTCAAGTGTTCGTTAACAAAGTGGCTCAAGTATTGACTGTCACACGGGGGTGATCCAAAATGGCTGCAACAAGATTGATCGCACTGCACAAAAACAAAGGCAAGTCGGTTGCGGCCTGCCTGAAAAGCCGCACGGACTACGCGAAGAATCCTGACAAGACGAACAGGGGAGAGCTGGTCAGCAGCTACGAGTGCAGCCCTTTGACCGCAGACGAAGAATTTATGCTTTCCAAGCGTCAATATGAACTTGCCACAGGGCGCAGGCAGAAAAGTGATGTGATCGCCTATCAGATACGGCAGTCTTTCCGCCCCGGTGAAATCACCGCAGAGGAGGCCAACAAGGTGGGCTACGAACTGGCAATGCGCTTTACCAAGGGCAAATATGCGTTTATCGTTGCCACTCACACGGATAGGGAACACATCCACAATCACATTATTTATAACTCCACTGCGCTGGATGGCACACGAAAATTCCGGGATTTTTTCTTTTCAGCGTTGGCTGTGCAGCGGTTGAGTGACCTGATCTGCTTAGAACATCAGCTCTCCGTCATTGAGATAAAGCCTTACCGGGAGCGGCAGAAGCGTACGCTTTACCCGCCCAAAGAAAGCAATCGTGACCGGCTATGCAGCGTGATTGACAACATTCTGGCTGAAAAGCCCAAGGACTACGAGAATTTTCTGCAAAAGCTGGAACAGCAAGGCTATGAGGTCAAACGCGGAAAGTACACCTCCGTCAAGGGCGCACGGCAGAAACGCTTTATTCGCTTCTGCACACTGGGCAAAGGATACAGCGAAGATGAAATAAAAGCGGTCATTACCGAAAAAGCCGAACAACTCCCACGCCAGAAGCAGCCGCCCAAAGAGCAACCGTTTCGGCTTCTTGTGGATATTCAGTCGAAACTTGCCGAGGGCAAGAGTGGCGGCTACGAGCGTTGGGCAAAGAAATACAATCTGAAAGAGATGTCCAAAACGCTGATTTTTCTGCAAAAGCAGGAAATCGGCAGTGCGGCTGATCTGAAAGAGCGCGCTGATGCTGCACTTTCTCGCTATCACGAACTGGGCGATTCCATTAAAGCCTCTGAGAAGCGGCTGGCAGAAATTGCAGTGCTGAAAGCGCACATCATCAACTACGCCAAGACGCGTCCGGTCTATGATGCCTACCGCAAGACCGGATACAGCAAACACTTTCTGGAAACGCACCGCACAGAGATCACGCAGCACAAGGCAGCGAAAGCGGCGTTTGATGAAGTTAATTTAAAAACGCTCCCCAAGTTCAAGGAACTGGACGCGGAATATTCCAAACTGCTGACAGAAAAGAAAGCACGCTACCCGGACTACCGCAAAGCGAAAGAAGAAATGCAGGAGCTTCTTCGAGCGCAGAAAAACATTGAGCTTTTCTTCGATGAGGAAAAGAATCCAAAGCAAACCGAACATTCCAGATAAACAATACGACCCTGAGAACTTTGCCGCTTATCCGGCAGGGTTCTCAGGGCCTTTTTTGCTTATTGCTCAGTCTGTACTCAGAGCTGCATTTCCTGTATTTTCAATTTGTTTAGCAATCATGCGTTCCAGTTCCTGCGTGATCGTTGCACAATTTGCAACACGGTAATTCCAGAAATAAGAAACACCTTCGCACTCTTCCACGGACAAATCGCTGTTGACCAAAAGCAATCTTTCTGATGTCACGTTCAGCTTATCGCACAGAGAAGCATATTTTCCATAATCAATGCTTCGGCTGGATGATTTGGCTTCTACCCAGAAAAAGTTCCCATTGATGGAGAACACAACATCCAGCTCATGTGTGCTCCCTACGGATGCCGTTTCTGAAAGAACCACATTGGAGCAAACCGAAACTTCTGCGCCCTGCTCCTCCTGATAGTGGTTCAGAATCTGCTGAACCTGATGCTCTACAAAAAGCTCCAGCCACTTTCCGCTCAAAAAATGCCGGACGGTTTCATTTTGCGCAAGTTCATAGACGATATTCTGCGGATAGATCACAATGGCTGCAAAAAGTCCCATTTTGTCCCACGTCTGAGCAATCTCTGAAAGTGTGGCGAACGATTTTGGGGACGTACCCTTTGGGATACGGAACGAAAAAGAGCCGTCGCTCTGCATATGTGTTCGGATAAACTGCAAGAAATCCACCACCACCGGGTCGCAAAGAGCCTCGCCTGTTTTCCATGCCATCCGCTGAACAGCAATCGGTGGAAGTTTTTCCGGCACAATCTGCTGAACGATTCTATACCCACAGCGTTCCAGATGCTCCAATGCGGTCAAAGGCTTCTGGATTTTTGCTTTGACTTCGGGCTTTTCTGCTCCGGATGTATTCTCGGCCAGATAGTTGAACTTCCATCCGTATTCCCAAGCAGGCGAACGGGTCAGTACTCCGACCGCATGAAATCCGCTGTCATGCTCCTCCATCGGAAAAGTAATCTTGTTCTTATGGATATTGATTTGGAGCGTTTTGCTTTTTAGTGCTTTCTGATAAGCGTCAAGAAAAAATTCCTTTCCCTTATACGCCAGCTCACTGGAATTATTTGCAGAAAGACCAGCATTTTTTGCCAAAGAGAGGAGCAGACAATTCGCTTTGGGCAGCTCAAGGATATGTTCCATCTGCGCACCGTCCGGAATATTTGCATTATCGGACTGCGACGATTCGTCTACCGGAATCTCCTTTACTGGTGCAGAAACTTCGGGTGTCATTTTTGAAGCAATCTCAGACTTTCCTGACTTGGGCAAAGGCTTGGGCTCCGTGTAAACTTCCGCAATGAATGATTCATAGGAATCGATGCACGGAAGTTTTCCTGCCGCTGCAAGTCCTACATAGATAGCAGCCGCCCGCGAGGAATCGCCATAATATTTTTTTGAATCTGCTGCGGCAGCAATATCAGAAAAGGCATTATATCTGCTCAACTGCGCAGCCTTTTTCGGGAACTGCTTCAACGCACGGCAGTAGAGCCACTCAAAAAATGAATCAGGGTACGGCTCTATCGGATACTCACTTCCTTCCAGAGAGTAGCGTAGCAACTTTCCATTGGTTCGCAGCCGAGTATCCTTATGGACTTTGGGTGGCTCACAGGTCAGAAGGTCAACGAATGGCCCACCCTGTTCAAATACCTTGGCGGCTTCAAAAACCGTGCTGATGGGCACATCCTGCGCAACAGAATCAAGACGCAGCAAAAGCCGCAGAGAAGAAACAGCCTCCCCCTCCGGTTGAACGGATGCAGAGCTGACTTCCAGAATCGAAACATTTGGGTCTGTCGTATGGACAGCATCATGGACGGCACGGATATTCTGCCGCTTGCTGCCTTTTATCCATGTGAATGTCACCGGCTGTTCTCTGCAATAGGGATAGCCGGATATGGGAAAACAAATGGTTCGTGTTGCCATGAACACCTCCAACTTTTTAGGACAAACAAGTTTATGTAAATCAAGTATAGCACAATCCCGGATGTGCTGCATAGCACTATTTTCTGCTTCCGGGAATCCATCTGTGCAAAAAGTGCCGACACCACAGGCATCGGCACTCAGGTTAAAAAAGCGTTCTGCAGGAATGCGCAGCCTGCATCCACCGGATGCAGAACACAAGGGGTTTGGGCATAGCCCAACAAGCATTTTGAATTTGATTTTTAGAAATCAGATTCAAAAATCGTGCCGCGGTACCACGGCGCACTGCTTGCGACGTAGATGTTCCCGTCAACTACTGCGTCTGAAATTTCAAATCACTTCAACTTTGCGAGGATATCGTCTGCGCTCACGCCGCTTGCCAGCAGTTTTTTCAGCACGTCCTCTGCCTCGGCTTTCTTTGCAGATTCCGCTGCTTTGGTTTCAGCTTTGACCTTTTTTGCTTCGATTCTGGCGATTTCTTTGTCGATAGATTTCAGCTCGGCTTTCTTGGCTTTCAGATCAGCTTTCAGCACATTGATATTAGCAGTGATAGATGTGATTTCGGCGGTAGCGGCTTCCTTTGCAGACTGCTTTTCAGCGATCTGTGCAGCAAAGTCAACGGTTGCTTTTACGGTCTTGGGCTTGTTCTTGCTTCCTTTGGGACGGGGCATATGGGACACCTCCAATGTTTTTTGATGGCTTCAGTATAACACGCGTTTTTTATGTTCGCAAGAGGTGCAGTTTGTAGAATAAAAATATATCTATGAGTGAAACAATAAATCAATTTTGGAATATGCACCGGCGCGGGTTGCCAACTTGTTGGGATGTATCTCCCGCTGGTCGTAGAGCTGTTCAAAGTGTTTGGCAACGGCATCTTTTACAGTCGTGATGAAGTTCACCTCACTATGATGTTACAGAAATCCGTGCAGCTATGCATACGTATCTGCGTGTGTTGCAAAAGTATTTTATGATACAGAGAATGTGCAGCCGCGTAATGGCAAAGAATATATTTAATAAAAAAGTATCCTCCATAGTGAAAATGGAGGAACGACGCAGAAATGGCACACTATTACGTTATATTTAGCACATCTCTGCCCCTCATGGACACCTGATAGGAGAAAATCCGGTTCATCTCCCGGCGCTTTCGGGTCAGGTCAGAGTGCACATAGCGTTGCAAGGTGATGTTGGCGTTGGCGTGTCCTAACAATTCGCTGAGAGTTTTCACGTCGCACCCCGCCTGCAGACAGGTGGTAGCAAAGGTATGACGCAGCGCGTGCGGACGTACTTGCCGGACAGTTGCCTGTTTCAGATATGATTTGATGCTTTTCCGATAGCAACGGGGTTCGGTGGGTTTAGATTCACTGCCGGACAGGAACCATGCAGCATTGCTGGCGCTTCCGCGCAGCTTTTTCAGCATAATAAGCAGCTGTTTCGGGATTGGAATTTCCCGGCGGGAGGTGCGGGTTTTGGGTGTCTGGATGACCACCTTTGTATGGCCGTTTCCACAGGAAATTCTGCAGACCGTCCGATTGATGTTCAGCGTGCCGAGTTTCAGGTCAAAATCGCCCCATTGCAGGCCGCAAATCTCACCAATTCGAAGCCCCAATTCCAGCCCCAGTAGTAAGCCGATTTTGCGAGGCGTAGGGTTCGCCTGTACATATTGATGAAGTTGTTGCTGTTCCACCGGGGAGAGAGGCGCAGAAATTTTGTCGCTGGCTTTTGGCAACGCAACTTCCAGCTCCATTGGACGAATCAGACGTAAATGAGCGGCATATTTGCAGATGCGGCGCAGCATGGAGAGACATTCCCGGGCAGAGGAGTTTCCCAGCGGTTTGTGTGCGGCATCTGTGGGCGCAACGATCTGCTGCATGGCCCGCTCCAGAAAGCTTTCCTCAAGGGATGCAACGGGCACTTTGCTCAAAACCGGAAGAAGATACTTGTGCAGTGTGTACGAATAATGCGCATAGGTGGATTCTTTTACAGCATTCCGATGAGAGTGCAGCCACACCTCGGCCAACGCTTCAAAGGTTAGGTCGGTTCGATTCAGATTGTAAAAAACCGCCTCCGATTTTCTCTGGATTAGTACCCGTTTGACCTCCACATAGGCCGTTCCGTAAACGTAACCCCACTGGATCTTCCCCTCCGGTGTGCGCGCTTTGATGTACCTGCCTTCCCACCGACCGTCCTTACGCTTGCGAATGTTTTCTCCCCGTCGCGCCATCGCTGTTTCCTCCTGCTGTTTAGACCCTCATCTGACCCCTTATTTTCTCAATCTTCGTTTACAGCTGGAATTATTATACAGAACTGGGCATAATACAAAAAAATCCGGCCTTCGCGATGCTTTTCAAGGTCAAATGTGATACATTTATGATGTTTTCTATTGAATCCCAGATATAACCATGATAAAATAAGATGAGATTATAGACAATGATGTCAAAGGAACGGTATCCTCCATTTTCCATGTGAAGGATACCCCTTTATTGCGGAAAGGGGTGAACTAGGTGGCGTTGCGTCTGTTTGAGCACAACGAGAAAGCATATCATGCGGCAGTCCGGATGATGGAGCAGTACGGCAAGGCTGCCATTGTCCACCCCACCGGCACCGGAAAGAGCTACATTGCGTTCAAGCTGATCGAGGACAACCCGGAGAAGGTCGTGATCTGGCTTTCGCCCAGTGAATATATCTTCAAGACACAGCTGGAGAGCCTGAAAAGGAACGACCCGGATTTTCCGTTGTCAAACGTTCACTTTTATACCTATGCGAAGCTGATGTGCTGTACCGAAGGCCAGCTTGCAGAAATCGCAGGACTTCAGCCCTCTTATATCATATTGGACGAATTCCACCGTGCCGGTGCGGAATGTTGGGGCGAAAGCACGGTGGCTTTGTTAAAGTTATGCCCGGAGGCAAAACTGCTGGGGCTGACGGCGACAAACGTCCGGTATCTGGACAATAACCGTGACATGGCCGAAGAGCTTTTTGACAGCCGTGTTGCGAGCGACATGACCCTTGGCGAAGCAATCGTCAGGGGTATTTTGCCTGCTCCGAACTATGTGACCACCGTCTATCAGTACCAGAAAGACTTGGCACGTTATCAGACAAGAGTGGATAATCTGCGTTCTGCTGGGATTCAGGACGTAAATCAAAAATATCTGGATGCCCTGCGCCGTGCCTTGGAACGGGCAGATGGATTAGATAAGGTTTTCGCTCATCATATCACGAACAAGTCTGGAAAGTACATCGTGTTCTGCGCCAACAAGGAGCACATGGACGAGATGGTGTCCCATGTGCCAGAGTGGTTTGCAAAGGTGAATGCGGAAGTGGCGGTCTACGAAGCCTACTCGGATGACCCCGGTACAGACAAGGCTTTTGCCGACTTCAAGGCCGATGAAAGTGACCGCCTGAAGCTGCTGTTTTGCATCGACATGCTGAACGAAGGAGTTCATGTAGAAGGCATTTCAGGTGTCATTCTGTTCCGGCCCACCATTTCACCCATCATCTACAAGCAGCAGATTGGCCGCGCTTTGACCGCTGGGGAAAATTCTACACCGCTTATCCTCGATGTAGTCAACAACTTCGAAGGACTATGCAGCATTGCGGGTCTGCAAGGCGAGATGCAGGAGGCAGTCTACCGCCTGAATGCCAACGGTGAGGGCGATAAGATCGTCACCGAGCGGTTCGAGGTCATCGAGCAGGTGCATGACTGCCGGGTACTGTTTGAGCAGTTGCAGGCAAGCCTTTCTTCCAGTTGGGATCATTATTTTTCGGAAGCAAGCATTTACTATGCGGAGCATGGCAACCTGAATATTCCAAAACGTTATACCACACCGGCGGGATTGAGCCTTGGCGAATGGCTGACGACCCAGCGCCGTGTTCGTGCGGGACAGATTCCGGGGAACTTGACCGAACAGCAAATCGCACGGCTGGACAGCATCGGGATGGAGTGGGGAAATCGCAACGATGCCGCATGGGAGCGTGGTCTGAAGGAAGCACGAAAATTTCGAGAGCAGTTTGGAAATTTGCAGGTTCCGGCGAAATACAAAACGAAAGATGGCTATCCTCTGGGAAAGTGGATCAACAATGCGCGGAAACGCCGAAACGATGGAAAACTGACGGAAGAGCGCATTCGACAACTGGATCAGTTGGGAATGACATGGAGCGTATTTGATGTCAAATGGGAACAGGGATATGCACTTGCGGCAGTCTATGCGCAGGAGTATGGAAATCTGGATGTTCCACGAGATTATAAAACAGCAGATGGAAAAACGCTTGGTCGCTGGATTCAAAATCAAGAACTAGCCTATGAGCAGAAAAAATTGTCTGCGGATCAGATCAAACGACTAGAAACCATAGGAATACAGTGGGGCAGTCGCTATGACCGACAGTGGAATGAGGTTTATCAGGCAGCGAAACGGTACTTTGAGGCAAATGGAAACCTTGATGTACCGGTAGCCTATATTTCACCGGAGGGCTATGCTCTTGGAAAATGGGTGCGACGGCAGCAGTATGCGTATCGAAAACCAGAGAAAGGCAATGCAATTTTATCACAAGAGCGCATTGAGTTGCTGGATGCCATCGGGATACAGTGGGAGAAACCTGACCCGTGGCAGCACCGGTATGAGCTGGCGCAAGAATATAAAAAAGAGCATGGAAATCTGGACATTCCGGCAAAATACAAGACTGCGGATGGCATTTGGCTGAGCCGATGGGTGTACAACCAGAAACGGCTGCTGCAAAGCGGGTCGGGAAAATTAAGTGAAAATTAAAAAGAACAATTGGAGAAACTGTTGAACGGTTCAGCGATAGAATTTGGAGAATAAGTAAGTTCTGCGAAGGCAGAATGATATCTGAACGGGGAGAAAACAACTTTGGATAAGGAAAATCTGAATTATTTTGTGGAGTTTGGAGAACATTATGTCCACATAACAGAAAGACAAAAGCACTACTTGGAGATGCGGTCAGTAGTAGATCGGGTTCTTGCAGCGGCAGCACTGATTGTGCTATCACCTTTGCTTCTGGTGGTGAGTGTTGCGCAGAAAATCAATGCGCCGTATGAGCCAATCTTCTTTTTACAGAAGCGTGTAGGCAAAGATGCACATTGCTTTAACATTATAAAATTCCGAACCATGAAGAGCACAGCACCTAAAAATGTAGCTACGGGTGATTTGGAAAGCCCCGAAATATATATTTCAAAGCTTGGCCGTATTCTACGTGATACTAGTATAGATGAACTTCCGCAGCTCTGGAATGTGGTCCGAGGCGAAATGAGCCTCATTGGCCCTCGTCCGCTGGTGTACACGGAACGTGAGATTCGATTCCTGCGGCGTTGGTACGGTGTATATCAGGTGCGGCCTGGTATTACCGGTTGGGCACAGGTCAATGGACGAGATACGGTGGATGTGTACGATAAAGTCTACTATGACCGGGAATATGTCCAGAATGTCAGTCTGAAATTTGACCTGAAGGTGCTCTGGAAGAGCGTTCTGGTGGTTCTGGGGCGGCATGGCGTGGTTGATGGAAAGGTTGACCCGAAGTTTCGGCAGGAGAGCATCGTGTTATTGCGTGAGAGCAAAGTGGTGTCTCAAGAAGCAATTGAATGTGAAAGTAACATGCAGATGGTGTAAGGATGCAAAATTATAGTGTTTTGATGTCGGTTTATTTTAAGGAGTCGCCGGAGTATTTAAAGCAGGCCATTGAAAGTATCCAAGCACAGACAGTTCCAACAGATGACTTTGTACTGGTTTGCGATGGCCCTTTAAATGATGCTCTAGATGCAGTAATTGCGGAAAAACAGCAGGAGATGGGGGAATCTCTGAATGTTGTCCGCCTCGCGAAGAACGGTGGACTTGGCAATGCGCTGAATGAAGGCATCAAACATTGCAAAAATGAACTGGTTGCCCGGATGGACAGTGATGATATCAGCGTAATGGACCGATGCCAGAAGCAAGTTGAGTTATTCGTGAAAAACCCAGAACTGGATATAACAAGCGGGGCGCTTTTGGAATTTGTAACCAGTCTAGACCAAATAACAGGTGGACGTACGATCCCATGTAACAACGATGAAATTATACGTTATTCTCGGAAAAGATGTCCCTTCAATCATCCATGTGTGATGTTCAAAAAAAGCGCGGTTGAGCGCGCAGGTGGTTATCAGGAAAAATATCACCTGTTTGAAGATTACTATTTATGGATTCGGATGTTGCAAAACGGTTGTAAGGCGCAAAATCTGCCGGATGTGTTGCTTTATATGCGGACACCGACCGATATGTATTTCCGCCGTGGTGGAACTGCATATGCAAAAGCGATGCTTCGGTTCCATTGGTGGATACATAAGAGTGGATGGACGAACTTAGTAGATTTCTGTACGGGTGCAGTGCCGCATGCACTGGTGTGCGTAATGCCTAACAAGTTGCGCAAAATGATTTATCACGTATTGCATTCATAAAATGAGAACACGCAATCTGGAAAATGAAAAGAGGAAAGTTCTATGCTGAAGTTTTGTTATTTTGTGTACCAAGAAATAACACTGATTATGGGCATAGCCTTACGTAGATAGAGCATAAATTGTTAAGTGACTCATAGTGAATCGCCAATGGCACGAAATAGGTTACAATGGTTTATTTTCGAAAAAATACTGAGGACGCAAGGAAAGGAATGTTATGCCTGAAATTAGTGTGATTGTTCCGGTTTACAAAGCAGAACAATATTTGGATCGATGTGTGAAATCTATCTTAGAACAGACATATCAGAATTTTGAATTAATATTAGTGGATGATGGCTCTCCTGATAACAGCCCGAGCCTTTGTGACGAATGGGCGAAAAATGATAATCACATCTATGTAATCCACAAAGAAAACGGCGGCGCAAGTTCTGCGAGAAATGCAGGATTGAAAATTGCAAAAGGAAGATGGATTGCTTTTGCAGACAGTGACGATTGGCTGGATAGGACCGCACTGAAAACACTGTATGATTTGGCAAATCAATATAATGTTCCGATGGCGATTGGCGGTATGAGAGTGGTTCAGAAATACACGGATGCATCGATCGTGATGAAACAGAATGCTAAGGTGCTATCCAATGCGGATTTAATGAGCCGCTTCTTCCGACTAAATGGAGAACCTGATACCCATAGTGTGTGGGGGGCTATTATCCGGCGTGATATTTTGGAAGATTATTCCTTTATCGAGGGTAGGATGAACGAAGATGTAGAGACGTGCTACTATCTGGCGAGAAAATGCGAAGCAGCCGTCTATACAGATGCACCGCTCTATAATTATTTCAAAAATATTGAGGGTGTAACAAACAGCGGGTTTAGTAAAAAGAAATTGGATTTATTGGATATTTGGGATATTGTTCAAAAGCAGGTAGAACAGTTTACGCCGGAATATAGCTATGCCTGTGAGATGAACTGCAAACGTGCAAGGTTTACCCTTTTGACACAAATGAGTTTAAATGGGTATGATCATCATGATCCTTTCATGGTTGAAACGAAGAGAAAACTAAAGAGAGAAGTAAGAGGAGCATTTTGGGAGTTAATGAAATGGAAGATGCCGATGAGTAGAAAGGCAATTTTGGTTTTTGAATGCATACTTCTGTGATAGGGAGAGTAACGCATGACTGTTTTGCTGAAAAAAAAGGTCTTATTAACAAAGAAGAAAATTGATAAAATTTTGTGCAGTCTATATTTGTTTGTTCTGATTTTTGCACCACCACTGATTCCATATCCTCACCTCTTTTTGACTATTTTTTCTTTTTTAATATTGGCAACTACATACAAAAGAACAGTTTGGACTGTTTTGAAAAGAAGTGGAATTTATAAGTGGGTTTTAGTAATGGCCTTACTTGCAATGTACACAGTTTGCGTGCCTTTGCCAGTAAGTATGTTTTGCGGTGACATTGTTAATACATCGCATTATATATCTATTATAAATAGATGTGGTGTCCTAGTTGTTACAGTTTCGGTATGTGTAACTTATTTGCTATGTAAAACTGACAGAGATGGATATGGATACGAATTTTTGATAGAAAGCTTAATCAATGCGGGATTGATAGAAGGTATTTGTGCAGCATTGGCCTTTCTATTTCCACCAATAAAGAGCTTTTTTATTTTTTTTATGAAACAGTTTTCGGAATCCTATTTATACTCAAACACATGGTATATTACCGTACGATCTTATGGGTTTGCTTCTACGCTAGTGGATGTCTTTGGATTAGGTATAGGAATAATTGCAGGTATATGTTTTTTTTATGGAGTTGTCAAGAAAAAAACATATATAATCAAATCGATAATAATTGCAATTGCGACACTACTGAATTCAAGAACGGGATTGATTATTTATGCAATGGCAATTGTGCTATCAATGATTTTCGTGCTTAAAAAGGGTGATTTAAAAAAAATACTCACAATGGTGATTGCAATGTCTGTTTTGATATTATGCGGAATGGAAATTATAAAAGTAATGTCAACAAATGAGTATACAGCAGGGTGGTTTCAGTCAGGAATAAATAGTATTAGTAACTTTCTTGCCGGAAATAAAAGTTATGACAATAGCAATGACGCAATGAGCGCACTGTTTAATGATGATTTTTGGAAATTGCCTCCCTTTCCAAGAATATTAATTGGCACAGGACATTCGTTGTATTTGGCAGAAGGATATAATCATTCGGACGTTGGATATATTAATGAGATTTGGATATGGGGCATTATCGGATGTGTTGTGTTTTATGGAACAATTATTAAGCAATGTAGTGTTCTGATGAGAAACAAAAATCAATTATACAGTTTTATTGGAATCTTCTTAATGCTTTCATATTTTTTCTTTAACATAAAAGGAGCTGCGTTTGGATACAATGCAGGGGCGGCTGCGATGTATACGCTGATTTTTAGTTGTACATATTTAAACAATAAAATAGGAAGAAAGGAATAATGCAATGGCCAATGATATTGTAGTGTCAATCTATTGTACAGCATATAATCATGAAAAATATATAGAAAAGACGTTGAATGGGTTTATTAACCAGAAGACTGACTTTAAGTACCAAGTTATTGTTCATGATGATGCATCTACGGATAGAACAGCAGAAATTATAAAAAAATATGAAACTCAGTACCCTGATGTTATTCATGCAATCTATCAGAAAGAAAATCAGTACTCTCAAGATAAAGACATAGTAAAAGAATTCATACTTCCCCAAATAACGGGCAAGTATGTTGCGATATGCGAGGGAGATGATTACTGGACAGATTCGGAAAAATTGCAAAAACAAGTTGATGCTTTAGAAAAGCATAAGGAATGCTTCTTTTGTGTGCATCGAGTAGAAGAAGTGATGGAAAATGAAGAAAAAACAGGGGTGTTGTTTCCTTCAGAAAATATGGCAACAGGAGTTATTTCGCCGCAAGAATTTTTAGAAATGACAAGAAACTATTCCTTCCATACTAGTTCCTATCTATTTGAAAAAAAACGCTGGGTGGAATATCAAGAGAATCCACCTGAATTTAAAACTGTATGCCCCGTAGGCGATGAAGCATATATGCTTTATTTCGCTCAACTCGGACCAGTTTATTATATCCAGGATAAAATGTCGTGCTATCGACGGGGTGTTCCATCTAGCTGGTCTAAAATACAAAATAGTGGAAATATTGTCGAAAAGAAAATAAAGATTAACAAACAAATGGCAAAAACGATCCTGCTGTATGATGAATTTACAAATCACAGATTCCATGACATTTGCTGCAAGAGATATGCGTATTATATGAAGACGATCTTGTTGCTTGAAGGCAGAACAAAGGAATTGATTGAACCAAAATCCAGAGAGTTACTTAAATCATTCCCAATAAAACATCGAATTGTATTATTGCTCTCAGCGCTCTTTCCGCAGGTGAGCCAGAAAATTTACAGAGAAAAACTCCTTAAAGTAAATCAAAAAAAAGGATACTAGAAAAGATGGAAAAAAGTAAAAATAATAGCATCCTTAAAAATTTTATCTGGCGCTTTGCGGAACGCTGCGGTGCCCAACTTGTAACCTTTATCGTATCTATCGTCCTTGCCCGTATCCTTGCGCCAGAAGATTATGGTCAGATTGCGCTGATTACTGTCTTTACCACCATTATGCAGGTGTTTGTGGACAGCGGTTTGGGCACGGCGCTGATTCAAAAAAAAGATGCTGATGATCTTGACTTCTCGTCAGTGTTCTATTTCAACTTTGTAGTTTGTTTGGTTTTGTACGCTATTATGTTTATGGTGGCGCCGGTGATTGCCAACTTCTACAATGATTTGTCCTTGACCCCGATTATCCGGGTCATCAGTCTGACCATTGTGATTTCTGGTGTGAAGGGTATTCAGCAATCCTATGTGTCGCGGAACATGCTATTTAAGCGGTTCTTCTATGCGACATTGGGCGGAACTATTTTCTCGGCCTTTCTGGGTATTGGATTGGCATATGCGGGTTTTGGTGTATGGGCTATCGTAGCGCAGCAGCTATCCAACACAGCCATTGATACCCTGATTCTATGGCTGACAGTAAAATGGCGTCCAAAGAAGATGTTCTCTTGGGAAAGACTAAAAGGACTGCTCTCATTCGGATGGAAAATGTTGGCATCGGCGCTTTTAGATACGCTCTATGGTAATATTCGTAGCCTGGTTATAGGTAAAATGTATTCTTCTGCAGATTTGGCGTACTACAACCAAGGCGATAAGTTTCCAAGTGTGATTGCAAACAATATCAACACGTCCATTGACAGCGTTCTTCTGCCAACGATGGCAGGCGTGCAAGATGACGCTAGTCGAGTAAAGTCCATGACCCGCCGGGCTATAAAAACCAGCACCTGTATTATGGCTCCGTTGATGATGGGCTTGGCATTCTGTGCAGAGCCGATTGTTCGGCTGGTCTTGACGGATAAATGGCTACCATGCGTCCCGTTTTTACGCATTTTCTGCATTACTTATATGTTCTATCCAATCCACACAGCAAACCTGAATGCAATCAAAGCAATGGGGCGCAGCGATTTGTTTTTGGAACTCGAAATTGCGAAGAAGATCGTTGGTATGACGCTGCTGCTTTCTACCATGTGGTTTGGCGTTATGGCAATGGCTTATAGCTTGCTTGTCAGCAGTGTTACAAGCCAAATCATCAACTCCTGGCCCAATCGGAAACTTTTGAATTATCGATATTGGGATCAGTTGAAGGATATTCTGCCAAGCATTACTATAGCAATCTTTATGGGATGCTGCGTGAACCTTGTGGGCCTGCTTCACCTGTCAAATGCTGCGACTCTGCTGATTCAAATTCCGATGGGTGCGGTAATTTATATTGGGGCATCGGCTGCGATGCATCTGGAATCCTATGAATATCTGATGGGCATGATTCGCCCGGTCTTGAAAAAAATTGCAAGAAAGTAAAGGCGATAAAAAAATGAAAAAGATCCTTTTGTTAGGCGGTTCTGCACAGCAGGTGATAGCCATTGAAACCGCAAAAAAGCTCGGCTACTACACTGTTCTGTGCGATTTTCTGACGGATAACCCCGGGCAGTATGTTGCGGATAAGTTCTACCTTGTAAGTACTACGGACAAGGATGCAGTCCTTGAGGTTGCGCAGAAAGAAAAAATTGATGGCGTTCTAGCCTACGCTTCTGACCCTGCTGCACCCACGGCAGCTTATGTGGGCGAAAAGCTAAAACTGCCAACAAACCCTTATTCCGCAGTAGATATTCTTTGCAATAAAGATCGTTTTCGCACGTTTTTGCAAGACAATGGATTTAATGCGCCAGTATCTATGGGATATCGAACTATTGAAGATGCGATAGCGGATACTTCCCGGTTTCGGTTGCCTGTTATCATCAAGCCAGTGGATTCTTCTGGCTCAAAAGGAGCTACCGTACTGCATAGCTGGGACAACGTAACTGACGCATTAGAATTTGCTTTTTCATTTTCTCGTGCCCACCGAGTGATTATTGAAGAATACATCGAGAAAAAACATCCGTATCTTATCGGTGGCGATATTTTTGTTTTAAATGGGAAAGTGGTTATATGGGGGCTTCTTAATTGCCATAGAGATACCCGGGTGAATCCATTGGTTCCTGTCGGGAAAAGTTATCCGTTAATTCTGGAGGAAGGCGATGTAGAACTTGTTCAACAAACGCTGCAAAGCATGATGGACAAGCTGGGAATTCAATTTGGCTCGGTCAATGTTGAATTAGTTATTGATAAGAACAATCGAGTATGGCCTATCGACATTGGACCGAGAGCTGGCGGAAATATGATACCGGACTTATTGGGAAAGATCTTTGGCGCAGATTTAGTTGAAATGGCAGTCCAAGCGGCAATGGGGCAACCAGTGCTGACTACATTACATAAACCTGAGGGATGTTATGCAACGCATAATTTACACAGTACAACTGATGGAATATATAAGCAGATCGTATTTAGTGATGAATTGAAAAAATATCTGCAAGAAATACATCTCTACAAAAAGCCCGGAGACCGTGTGGAACGGTTTGACAATGCAGCAAAATGTCTTGGAATTATCTTTATGAAATTTCCTGATGTTGCAACCGCTGAAAATATTTTATCCCATATAGAAAAGCACATCGATGTTCAATTAACGACGGAGTAAAGCTATGAAAGAAATTGGTGGGTATATAGAGCTTGACACTTATACAGGCGCAATGCTCCACGAAAAAGCAATCGCCTTGAATTGCGGAAGAGGAGCGCTGGAATATCTTTGCGAAGCAAAGATGATTCGGAAGTTATATCTGCCGTATTTTCTTTGCGATTCTATACCGAATCTCTGCAAAAAAATCGATGTCGAATATGAGTTTTACCATATCAATAGGGCTTTTGAACCGATTTTCACGAAGGAAATCAACGCAAATGAATGGCTTTACATTGTGAACTTCTATGGTCAGCTTAGTAACGAGTATTTACAAACTTGGAAGCAACGATATGATCGCGTCATAGTTGACAATGCACAAAGTTATTTTCAGATGCCCGTAGATGGATTGGATACGCTCTACACCTGCCGCAAATACTTTGGTGTGGCAGATGGTGCATTCTTGTATAGCGATATGAGACTGAGTAAAGAAATCCCACAAGATGAATCGTTTGAACGGATGCATTTTTTGCTGGGACGATATGAGCGCAGCGCAAATGAGTTTTATAGCGAATATGCAGCGAACAATAAGCTGTTTGCAACAGAACCGGTAAAGCGAATGTCCCGCCTGACGGAAAATCTTCTGCATGGAATCGACTATGAAGCTGTGGCAAAAAGACGACAGGAAAACTTTGATTTTTTGGATGCAGAATTTCGGGATATAAATGAGCTGAATTTGAAAAGTGTTTATGGTGCATTTATGTACCCGCTTTTGATTCAGAATGGCTCTGAAATCCGAAAGGTCTTGCAAAAAGAAAAGATCTACATTCCGACTTTATGGCCAAATGTGCTGAAAGAATGCCCAGTAGATAGTTTAGAATACCATTACGCAGCTGATATTCTTCCGATTCCAATTGACCAACGATATGGAAAAGAAGATATGATAAAAATTGCCGAAATGGTTAAGATGACCATGAATATAAAAGAGGAGTGAAAGTATATGTCTGATAATATCTTAGTGACACGTTCGTCTATGCCAAGCCTGGATGAGTACATAGAAGAAATTCGTCCTATTTGGGAAAGCCACTGGCTGACCAATATGGGCGTAAAACATAAGCAGTTGCAGGCAGAGCTGGAGGAATATTTGGGCGTACCACATGTGGCTCTTTATACCAACGGTCATCTGGCTCTGGAAAATGCCATTGCTGCCATGAACCTGCCGGAGGGCGGTGAGGTGATCACTACGCCGTTTACCTTTGCTTCTACCACTCATGCGATTGTTCGCAATGGGCTTATTCCGGTGTTCTGCGATGTGAACGATAAAGACTATACCATGGATGTGACGAAGATCGAGGGGCTTATCACAGACCGCACGGTAGCCATCGTTCCGGTACATGTGTATGGAAACATTTGCGATGTTGAGGAAATTGATCGAATTGCAAAGAAATACGGCCTGAAGGTGATCTATGATGCAGCTCATGCCTTTGCCGTGAAGTATAAGGGCGTGTCCACCGCTTGCTTTGGCGACGCATCCATGTTCAGCTTCCATGCTACTAAGGTGTTCAACACCATTGAGGGCGGTGCAGTTTGCTTTAAGGATGATAGCTGGGTTCAGCTGTTGAACGACCAGAAGAATTTTGGTATCCATGGTCCTGAGTCGGTTTGCTTTGTGGGTGGCAATGCCAAGATGAACGAATTTCAGGCAGCTATGGGCATCTGCAATCTGCGGCATTTGGACGAGGAAATTGCCAAACGTAAGAAGGTCGTAGAGCGTTACCGTGAGCACCTTTCCGGCGTAGAAGGTATTAAACTCAGTGCGATTCAGGAAAATGTAGAGAGCAACTATGCGTATTTCCCGGTCGTGTTTGATGGGTATAAGTTCACCCGCAACGAGATTTTTGAGATGCTGTCTGAGCAGGGCATTACGGCCAGAAAATATTTCTATCCGCTGACCAACAGCTTTGAGTGCTACCGGAATTATCCGACCGCAGGAACAGAGAAGACCCCTGTGGCACAGCATCTGGCATTGCGTGTGCTGACTCTGCCGCTGTATGCAGATCTGTCTCTGGAAGATGTGGATAGAATCTGTGATGTTATTCTGGGACAGAAAGACTGACAAGAAAGACTTTTGTTGAGAGGGTTAGAAATGGACGCAGTTGCGGTAAAGACAAATAAATTCGGGGGGGGGGGTAAGAAGTTCTAACATTGAACTTTTCAGAATCCTCTCGATGCTGATGATTGTGGCGCATCACTATGTTGTCAATTCGGGTTTGATGAACTGTATTGATGCGCAAAGTACGTTGCGTTTTCAAGATTATTTTCTCTTGTTATTTGGCTGGGGCGGCAAAACCGGAATCAATTGTTTTGTATTGATTACGGGATACTTCATGTGTACTTCAAATATTACAAAAGAAAAATTTTTCAAGCTACTTGGTGAACTTTACTTTTACAAGATAGCAATATGGTGCCTGTTCTTTTTTACCGGCTATGAGCCATTTTCAATTGGTGTTTTTTTAGAAATGCTGTTTCCTTTTTTTACGGTGGCAGATAATTTTACAGCATGCTTTCTTTGTTTTTATTTATTGATTCCATTCTTGAATAAACTGATTCACACCCTTACAGAAAAAGAGCATTTCTGGCTAATGGTCTGGTGTGTTGGTGTTTATGTGGTATTACCATCCTTTGCAAAGGCACATGTGGTATTTAATTATGTTACATGGTTCAGTATCCTCTATGTGATTGCATCGTACATTCGGCTGTATCGAAAAGAGTGGTTCAATAGCACAAAAATTACCGGGTTTCTGGCAGGAGCGTCCTTGTTGCTTTCTTGGATGAGTATTATCGTTCTAGCTGCTTTTAGCAGGATGATGGGGAAACACGTTGGTCTTTGTTATTTCTTTGTGTCAGATTCCAATAAAATACTGGCACTGACGACTGGAATTAGCGGATTCCTTTTCTTCAAGAATTTAAAAATCGGATATAGCAGGAGGATCAATACTATTGCGGCAGCAACATTTGGAGTGCTTTGTATCCATGCAAATAGCGATACAATGCGGCGGTGGTTGTGGTTGGACGTTTGCAACAACGTTGATGCCTACAATGAAGGTGTGATTGTAGTTCATGCAATTGCTGTTACGCTAGTGGTGTTTGGATTATGCACTGCTATTGAAGTGTTTCGAACAAAAATAAAAAATCATTTTAGCTTAACAAGCAGGGTATAAAAGGAGTGTGTTTTATATGAAACTGTTAATGCTTGGTACGACCGGACGTGGTACGAAAGAACTTCTTCTAGAGGCAAAAAGACGTGGAATTTACACGATCGTTACAGATAATCTTAGTGTGGAAAAAGCGCCGCTGAAGCTTTTGGCGGATGAGTATTGGATGATCAGCACGGCAGACATTGATATTCTGGAAGAAAAATGTAGAGAAGAAGGGGTTGCTGCCATTATGAATGGTATAAGCACCTTTAACATTTCTGTCTGTATGGAATTGTGCAAACGGTTGAATCTTCCTTGCTACTGCACGCCTGAATCATGGCATTATACGATTGATAAGCGGCAGTTTAAAGACCTTTGCATAAGTTGCAGTGTGCCGGTAGCGAAGGACTATTATCTCAGTAAAACTCCGTCCGAAAAGGAATTGAGCGAGATTCAGTATCCGGTTGTCGTCAAGGCAATTGACCAAAGCGCAAACAGAGGTATGAGCTACTGCAATTCGAAGGAAGAAGTGCTTGCGGCGTGTGAGTATGCAAGGTCTTATTCAGCGAGCGAGACGGTGATAGTCGAAAGAATGCTGAAAGGGCATGAGTATACTGCTTGGTATGCGCTGGCAGATGGAAAGGCTTCTTTGGTAAACTTCGGAATCATGTTTGAACAGGCGGGATATCCAAGCAACTGTTATTCGGTCACAACAACAGAAACCAATAAACTGGATTTGTATTTAAAGGAAATCGATCCATACATTACAACTGCCTTCAATAAAGCAGGATGCAAAGAAGGTTTGGCGTGGATCGAAATGATGCTAGACGATGATGGGCATTTTTATGTGCTGGAAACGGGATACCGGATGTCTGGTGATATGATGGCCTTAAATCATAAGAATGTCTGTGGATTTAATACTTATGCGTGGCTGGTTGACATTGCTACAGGAGTTAAACACAATCATTTTGATCTGCCTGCGCCAGAGAGAAAACTGCCTGAGAGATGCGGGTGTACCTATATTCTTTGGAGCAAGGATGGAGGAACGATTTCTGAAATTACGGGACTAGACGAAATTAAGAAGTTAGAGAACATCAATTTAAATATTGACGGAATGCTGAATGTTGGTGATGTAGTAAAGAAACATCAGTATCTTTTGGTAATTACGTTTGACACTGCAACTGAAGATGAAATGATAGATGTGATCAAGAAAATCAACGCATCCGTCGCAGTAAAAAATGATACTGGAGCAGACATCGTTATCCGATTTGACGGATTTGAGCGGTTGAAAACGGTTGCAAAAGAAGCAAATAAATTGGGAGAAAAATGAGCAAGCAAATCAAAGAGAACGAAAGGCAATTACTTAACACCGGCGATGTTCTAGTCTTTGCATTTGGCGCAATGATAGGCTGGGGATGGGTTGTTCTTTCTGGACAATGGATCGTAACCGGAGGAATAATCGGAACTGCAATCGGCTTTCTTATTGGCGGCCTCATGATATATTTTGTAGGACTCTGTTATGCTGAGTTGACAACATCAATTCCCCAAAATGGCGGAATAAAGGTATTCGGCTACTTGGCTCTTGGAGAAAAAGCATCATTTGTGTGCACATGGGCTATCATTTTGAGCTATATTTCGGTTGTGTGTTTTGAGGTGGTCTCATTTCCTACTGTTCTTCAGTATATTTTTCCGAATTTCTCCATAGGAAGAATGTATACGCTTTTGGGAGCGGACATTTACATCAGTTGGACATTGGTATCAGTCGTTATGGCTCTAGCGGTTACAGTTATGAATCTTGTTGGTACAAAGACTGCTGCTAGATTTCAAAAAATAATGACACTGGCAATAGCAGGTGTTGGCGTCCTTTTAATCGTTGGTGCTGTTTTTTCAGGAAATGTACAAAATCTGGACGATCAGCTTTTTCTAGGCTCAACCGAAAGAGAAGCTGTTGAAGGCATTGCGAAAATTTCTATCTTGACACCATTCTTTCTGTTTGGATTTGATGTCATTCCGCAGATTGCGGAAGAAATAAAGATCCCGATGAAGAAAATAGGAAAGCTAATGATGATGTCAATCGTACTTGCAGTAGCTTTCTATGTACTTGTGGTTTTTAGCGTCGGATTCATTTTGAGCAAGACGGAAATCCTATATTCCATGGAGTATACGGGATTGGTGACAGCAGATGCCATGGCGAAAGCGTTCAATAGCGTAAACATGGCAAAAATCGTTATTGTTGGAGGGATGTGTGGAATTCTCACAAGTTGGAATTCGTTCCTGATAGGTGGGAGTCGCGCATTGAGTTCTTTGTCTGCGTCAAATATGCTGCCTTCCTTTTTTGGTGTGACAAGTAAAAAGACTGGTGTTCCAATTTATTCAATTTCATTTATTGGATTGATTTCCATTATATCAGCCTTTTTTGGTAAAGCGATTCTAACATGGTTTGTGGATGCAGGTAATTTTTCGTGTTGTGTAGCATACTGTATTGTCTCAGTTTCTTTTTTAATGATGCGAAAAAAATACAGGGCACTGAAGAGACCGTATGAAGTAAAGCATTATAAAATGGTTGGTGGCCTTGCTGTGTTTTTGTCAGGGCTCATGGCTAGTCTTTATATAGTACCGGGAACAAATTGTACGCTTTCTTTTCCAGAAGTTATAATAATAATCATTTGGAGCGGTTTGGGTCTAATTTTTTACTTGTATTGCAAAAAAAGATATGCTACTAAAATATTCTCTGATATAGATAACAGCATTCTGATTGAAAAGAACTAAATACATATTAAAAAAGACTCTTTAGAAATGAGGTGATCAAAAATGGGAAAGTATTTTGGAACTGATGGCTTCCGTGGTGAAGCTGGTATTGATCTGACCGCTGACCATGCCTACAAGGTGGGTCGCTTCCTCGGCTGGTACTACAATGCACTACGCGAGCGCAATGGCAACAACGAGCCTGCTCGCATCGTCATCGGCAAGGACACCCGCCGCAGCTCCTATATGTTCGAATACAGTCTGGTGGCCGGTCTGACCGCCTCTGGTGCGGATGCTTATCTGCTCCATGTCACCACCACTCCGTCTGTGGCTTACATCGCCCGGGTGGATGACTTTGACTGCGGTATCATGATCTCTGCAAGCCACAACCCCTACTATGATAACGGAATCAAGCTGATCGACTGCTACGGCGAGAAAATGCCCGAGGAGACTCTGCTGCTGGTGGAGGACTACATCGACGGCAAGCTCCATGTCTTTGATAAGGACTGGCCGGAGCTGCCCTTTGCCCACCGTGAGCATATCGGCTGCACCGTGGACTATGTGGCAGGCCGTAACCGCTATATGGGCTACCTGATCAGCCTGGGCATCTACTCCTTCAAGGGTGTGAAGGTTGGTCTGGACTGCGCCAACGGTGCAAGCTGGAACATCGCTAAGTCTGTTTTTGATGCTCTGGGTGCGGATACCTATGTCATCAACAACAAGCCGAACGGCTTGAACATCAACAACAACGCTGGCTCTACTCATATTGAGGGTCTGCAGAAGTTCGTGGTAGAGAACGGTCTGGATGTCGGTTTTGCCTTCGATGGTGACGCTGACCGCTGCCTGTGTGTGGATGAAAAGGGTAATGTGATCACCGGCGACCATATCCTGTACATCTATGGCTGCTACATGAAGGAACACAGCGAACTGATGAACAACACCGTGGTCACCACGGTCATGTCCAACTTTGGCCTGTACAAGGCTTTTGATGAGCAGGGCATCGGCTACGCTAAAACTGCTGTGGGCGATAAGTACGTCTATGAGTACATGGCTAAGAATGGCTGCCGTATTGGCGGTGAGCAGAGCGGTCATATTATCTTCAGCAAGTACGCCAGCACCGGTGATGGTATCCTGACCAGCCTGAAGATGATGGAGGTCATGCTGGCCAAAAAACTACCCATGAGCAAGCTGACTGAGCCGCTGAAGATCTACCCGCAGGTGCTGGAAAATGTCCGCGTCACCGATAAAAAGGCCGCACAGAACGACCTGGCGGTGCAGGAAGCAGTCAAGGCAGTGGCCGAGGCTTTGGGTGATACCGGTCGTATTCTGGTGCGCGAGTCCGGCACGGAACCTGTTGTGCGTGTAATGGTAGAAGCTCCTGACCATGACACGTGCCAGAAGTATGTGGACGAAGTAGTCAATGTGATTTGCGAAAAGGGATACAAGGCATAAAGTCGAAGATGACTCTTGGAGATGAATCCGGAGTCATTTTCCGTAATAGAGGGAAAGTATAAGAGAAAATACCGGGAGGAATAAACAATGTGTGGAATCGTTGGTTTTACAGGAAACCGACAGGCCGCGCAAAAGGCCGTCTGTCCAACCTGATCGAGAAAACAGATGCTGGCAATGCTCTGAAAGGAACCTACGGTATTGGTCATACTCGCTGGGCAACGCATGGTGAACCGAGCCAGACCAATGCGCATCCGCACGTTTCTGGTAATTGCAGTCGTTCCGGTTCCGGAGCAGTGGAAGCGGAAGTAGTTGGTGTACATAACGGCATCATCGAAAACTATACTGAGCTGAAAGAAAAGCTGTTGAAGCACGGCTATACTTTTTACAGTCAGACGGATACCGAGGTGGTCATCAAGCTGGTGGACTACTATTAAAAAAAATATAACCTGGGTCCCATTGATGCCATTGCTAAAACGATGGTTCGTGTCCGTGGTTCCTATGCCCTTGAGCTGATGTTCCGTGACTATCCGGGTGAGATCTGGGGGGCTCGTAAGGACAGCCCGATGATCATTGGTATTGCAGACGGCGAGATCTATGTGGCATCGGATGTTCCTGCAATTCTGAAGTACACCCGGAATGTCTATTATATTGGCAATCTGGAATTTGCAAAGCTGACTCCGGGAGAAGCTCACTTCTATGACCTGAATGGAGACGAGATCGAGAAGCAGACCACGGAGATCAAATGGGATGCAGAAGCCGCAGAAAAGGCTGGGTTCGAGCATTTCATGATGAAAGAGATCCATGAGCAGCCGAAAGCTGTGCAGGATACTCTGAACTCTGTTATCAAGGATGGAAAGATCGACCTCTCCAGTGTGGAAATCACTGAGGATGAGATCAAGAGCTTCGAGCAGATTTACATTGTAGCCTGCGGTTCTGCATGGCATGTTGGCATGGCTGCACAGTATGTACTGGAAGATATGGCAGACATCCCGGTGCGTGTAGAATTGGCATCAGAGTTCCGCTATCGGAAGGTGACGATCAATCAGAAGGCACTGGTAATCGTTATCAGCCAGTCCGGTGAGACGGCGGATACGTTGGCGGCGCTCCGCCTTGCAAAAGAAAAGGGCATTAGCACACACTGGCAGTTGTCAATGTGGTTGGCAGTAGCATTGCCCGTGAAACAGACAAAGTGTTCTACACTCTTGCAGGCCCGGAAATCTCTGTTGCCACGACGAAGGCATACAGCGCACAGCTGGTAGCGATGTACTGTCTCGCAGTTGAGTTTGCCAAGGTCAGAGAGAAGATCACGGAAGAGCAGTACAGCTATTATATCTCTGAACTGCTGACCATCCCGGAGAAGATGCAGAAAGTTCTGGAAGACAAAGAGCGCATCCAGTGGTTTGCAGCAAAGTACGCCAATGCGCATGATGTGTTCTTCGTAGGTCGCGGCATCGACTATGCCATCTGCTTGGAAGGCAGCCTGAAGCTGAAGGAAATCAGCTATATCCACTCCGAGACATACGCTGCGGGCGAGCTGAAGCACGGCACGATCAGTCTGATCGAGCAGGGAACACTGGTCATCGGAGTGTTGACTCAGAGCGAGTTGTATGAAAAGACCATCAGCAATATGTTGGAGTGTAAGAGCCGTGGCGCATATTTGATGGGTTTGACCACTTACGGAAAGTATGAAACTGAGGATCAGGTGAACTTTACGGTTTATGTACCGAAAGTGGATGAACACTTTATTGGTAGTTTGGCGGTAATCCCGTTGCAGTTGCTGGGCTATTATGTGTCCGTCGCCAAGGGTCTGGATGTAGATAAGCCGAGAAATTTGGCGAAGAGCGTTACGGTTGAATAAAAAAGTGACAACAAGAATTGGGACAGTTTTTGCCGATAGTCTGATAGCATTTTATTGATTCTTGTGATTGCACTCTTCTTTATTCATCTTATGAGTGGGTCAAGAAAGCGGTTGATTTATGGAGCAGAGGATAGGATATCCGTAGAGTATCGGAGAAAAATCGAAGATTTGTCGCGAAAAAATGAAAGACGAACATAAAATGAAAACACGTCAAAGAAGCTTGAAATGAGGTAAAAAATGGCGGGCGTTGTAAAACTGTATGCTGCATATAAATCCGGGTACCTAGGTAGCAACATTTTGGATACTTATTTTTCCTTTATGGCGAATATGATTTCTGAAGAACATTTGACCGTAGTGGAAGACGATGTTATAGCTGACAAGTTCAAAACACGCTATAACATGGAACTTCCGTTGCCATTCATTCGGCAGATTTTGGGGGTTGGTATTCAGAATGGAAGTTTTGTTGAAGACCATGGAAAATACAGCGTAGTTGTGAATGAACTCGCCAAGTATCGTTTTAGTGAAACGGATTTTAATAAGCATTGGGATCAATTAATCAATGAATTTGCAACGTATTGCCGAACGCAGGATATCGATATATCTTCACTGGATATCAGTGCATTTGTGGCAGGTGTTTTAGATGATACTGATGAGAAAATATTGTCAGGAGAAAAGGTCAATGAGCAGGAGGGCATGGCACCATCTGAATATGGCTGGTATAGTTTCATCAAAGAACAGGGTGAATTAAAGACCGAACTATATTCATTTGTTTCAGCACTCTCGGCTAGCAATATTGTAAAACAGGCCCTATTTTTTGCAGGAGAAACAACAGCTGATTATTCGGATTTGCATGTTTACTTGGACTCTCCGATTGTTTTTGCACTGCTCGGAATGGATGACCCTTCCAGAACAGAGTCGTATCAGCAGCTTGTGGCCGATATGCGGAAAGCAAGGTGTAGTGTCCATGTGTTGGATCATAATTTTAATGAAGTTGATGGTATCATTACCAGAGCTGCTGGATGGGCAAATGACACATCATATGATTTAAGAAAGGCAAACAATGCGGCTCGCTTTTTCCATGATTCACAGATGGATGAGACTGAAATCTCTGAATTTTGTAAAAACATTGAAGCAAAGCTGAATAGATTGGGCGTGACCAAAAAAGAAACTAACTACGATGTTTTTCAGGAGAAGTTTCAAGAAGACGAAAAATGTTTGTTTAATATGGTTCAAGACCGCTATGCGGATCATGGCTACGAGTTATCATCGGAAAAGCAGGAAAGCATCAGAGTTGATGTGCGCTCCATCATCATGATCTACCGAGAACGTCAGGGCCAAACAGCAACTAGACTTCAAAATGCCAAACATATTATGTTGACTTCAAATAATGCCATTGCGAATGTCAGCAAGAAATATGAGAGCAACAGAAGCCTTCAGGCAGGGCATGTTCCAGCTTGCATATCAGCTGACCTATTTGGCGCAATTTTATGGCTGGATAGTCCGATGCAGCTACTAGAGTATCAAAAGAAAAAATTACTTGCGGATTGTTATGCTTTTTTGAAACCAGATGCAGCGATGCTTGATAAGTATATTCGGTCATTGGATGAAGCACGAAATGCGGATGTTATTGATGAAAAAACATTCCTATTCTTGCGTACCCACAAGGTAGTGCTGGACTCCCTGATGGATATAACAAAAGGTGATTATGCTCGATTTAACTCAAACACTTATTTAGAGGTTTATGAGGATATACAGGAAAAGGCTCAAAAGAAATATAAGGATGAAGTTGCTGCTCATACACAAACTCAAGAGAAGTTGAAGAAACTGGAAAAGGATTCTTCGGATGAAATTGAAACCTTGAAAGCTCGAATATCAGTCATGGAAGATAAAGAGAAAAATGATTTTGAAAAAAAGGTTTCTATATTGGGATGGATTATGACCCTTGCACTTGCAGGCTTTCCGTATCTTCTTTTAGGAGTCGGCATAGAAATGATTAAGATGCTTTTTTCTACGGTTTCTCTGTTGTCAGCTTATGTAATAGCAGGAGCAATAATTGCAACGACTATTGACGGTGTTCTTTTTGAAAAGGGAAAGAAATGGTGCTTTGAAAAAGCACGTTCTATTCTTGAAAAGCGTTTGAAAAATAGTTCCGGCAAAAGTTCAGATGACTTATGAAATACGAAACAGAATGCCCGTGGAGCAACGCGAAAAAATGAAAAGAATGCTATGGGAAAGTAAAAACTTGGAAGAGAAGGCTTGAAAAAATGGAAGGTAGACCAAGAGATACATTGCAATATAAGCCCGACTTAGAGTGTAAAAAGGTTTTGAAAAAAATTGACATGGCTCGAAAATCCAAGAATTTGTCAATTCACAGGCTAGCTGAAAAAGCAGGAATTGCATCATCGACATTAAATGAAATGTTGCACGGGAAAACAGCACCGCAACTGTATACACTATATAAGATATGCAATGCAATGGGGATTCCAATAAGTGAATTTCTTGAAGATACGCGAGTGGATGTGAACGATATTGAAATGGATTTTTTGACGAAGTATAGATGCCTTCCTGAATGGAAACACGAAATGTTAAATGAATATTTAGAAATGCTCATACAATACAAAAAGGAAGAATAAACAACAGACTGACGAAATACCGACAAAACTGTCGGAGAATCGATATGGAAAGATAGACAATATAGTGTTACTATAAAAGAAAAATGGTATCCATATCTTGGTGGACGATATATACTGAAATTTAGCAAAGCTGCATTTCCAAGATGGGCAATAATGCTCTACCGAATCTAGGGCCAATGAAAGTTGGCTTTAGCATGCGGTAGAGCATTTTTATATGTTATTTAACGATGGTTGAAAATTTCAGGAGAGTGGGCTATGTCGAATAATAGGAAAAAAGTTTCAATATCGGTTGATTTGATTCCACAAATATATGAGCTTTCTGCTGTGAAATGTTTGAACGATGCATCAACGATTGCTCTTGTTCTCAAGATATTTAAGGAAATTACATCGAAAGTAGATGTATGCATGAAAGCTTTTCATGCGAAACTTACAATGTCGAATGAGGCAATGATTTTTTCGCTCGTAAAGGATGATAAAGAGTGGAATCTGGAAATTCCAATTATTGATGTAGACCTAGAAGAACTAAAACAGTTTTTACTTGGTAAAATATGTTTTTTGGACTTTTTGTGCTTGGCAGCTTTTAATATGTCCGTAGATATAAATACAATACCAACAGCGGAACAATTTATGGATGTATTTGAGACATGGGACAAATACAGTAATCAAATTGGATATGTTGAAGACAAGTACACAATTAATATTCCGGATCAGGAAATTAGAGAAACTTTGAAGGAAGAAGGAGTCATATGGTATTATGGAATGAGTTGTTCTGGAAAAACATATATGGGAATTAAAGAATTAAATAGCTATCCAATTATAAAGGTGGCGTATAATCCTTGCTTTTCTTCTGATGAAGAATATGCTCTTATCAAGCTGTTGATATATTGTGGAAGAAATATTGCAATTTTATTGGATGATTTGCAATGCGATACAGAAAAAACGGAAGAACTTTTTAAAATTATTGCAGAAAAGAAAGATACATTAAAAAATAGAAATATCCATATATTTATGGTGAGTTGGGTTTCTCTTTTGACAAACGAGAAATTTGCTGGCTATCAATCTGTGTTTAAGGCATTCCAAGTGAATACGGACAGATATATTGCGCAATTGCAAAGAGAAATAGGGGATAAAAAACTTAGAAAAATATGTGGAAAAAATCTCGCGCTGCTAAACAGTGCGGCAAAATACTGTGAAAAGAACTTAGGCGAGCCAGAAAAAGAATTATTTGAGACATTTGTGAAAACAAATGACGCTCAGAAAATTGAGCTGATTTATAGATTATGTGTGTTAGGGTCATTTGAATACTTGGTTCCTAAAGATTTCGTTGAAGCAAGCGTATCGTCGAAAGAATTGACAACTATTAAAGCAGTCGGAACAACATATTACGTAGGTCACAAGGAAATATGCCGTTTCTTATACCTTTATATAGAAAAAAACAAGAATGCCCTAAAAATAAATTCTCTTCCAGCCATGGACAAGATTATTCTTGACTATATTCAAGAACAGGAACCTGGCAAACAGTGGAGAGCAATAAGACAATTGATTGGAGAACATGGAGAAGAAAAACTACAAAGCATAAGCCTGATATGGAGTGGTTTAAGCTGTTTTGAAACAGCGATAAAAAATCAAACCAGAGTAGATCCAGCATGGGGAAATGCACCTTCATCAATGTATTTTGTTTTGAAGGTCGCGTCACTTCTTGGAGTCTTGCCTGATTATAAAAATGTTCTGGATAAATTTTGTAAAAAGTTTGAAGCCTCTGAAAAACGGGTCAAAGTACACTACCGTGAAATTGCAACAACAAATGACTTCAATCAAATCAAAAAGAGAATGATTCAAGAAGATGAGATGGGATTTTCTTTATTTGAGAGAGGGTCAGAGTTTGATTGTAATTGTGCCCATAAAAACTGGTTACTTGGACTCATTGTTGGATTGAAGAGTGAGCTATATCAATATCAACATGAAGACTTATATAATGCAGCTGTCTCAGAACTTTTTTCAAGACAAACTTCTCAGGGCGGATGGTATCCTACAAGAATCCCATGGATAACAGCACGAATTTTAATTGGGTTATCGCAGGCAGGATATACTGTTGCTAATGATAATGTGAGTCGTGGCATATCTTTCTTACTGGAATATATAAAGGCAAGCAATCATTGGGAAGCACATACGGGTGGATGGAATACACCATATGAAACCTCATCTTTATGTTTGGAGGCAATTTACTCTTCAAAGGCAAAATTGAATGGACAAAGAAAGGAACGTGTGTCAAAAGTTGTTCGTTATCTCTATGATAGAAAAGCTGAATGGATGCAAGATGATAAAATTGTTGATGGAAGTGCAACAGCATGTTGCTTGTTGAAAAATGATGACGGATCATATGGAAATTCAGCTGAACTGACAGATTATATTCAGAAATTGTGTGAAGATAAAGTGTATAGCAAAATAGAGAAAAACAAGGAATTAAATCTTCAGGAAGAACAAAGTTGCCAGATAACACAAGTTGCATGGTATACGATGGATTTCTGTTGGGATGTGCTATATACACAGTTGCCTAAGTTGCTTAATGAGTTTGTAAAACGTTCATTGCAGGAAAAAAATAGCGAAAGTGAGGAAGCCATGAAAGATTATAAGATATTTATTTCTTACAGCGAAGATTCGGAAAATACAATTAACCGCATAAAAAAGGTTTCGGCATATCTGAGACAAAAAGGATATACAGTCTGGTGCTACGCTGATGAACCGCTTGGTGTTAATGTGGTGACGTTTATGCAAAAAGCTCCTGAGGCGGATGTAATTCTTGTTATGGGAAGTAAGAATTATAAGGAAAAGTCATTGCTGATTGACGAAAAAGGTAGTGGATCCGGAGTCTTTTTTGAGAATTTGGTTTTGTCTCAGATGTTTATTTATAATAAGATGAAAAAGATAGTTCCTATTGCATTTGAACAGGGAACATCGTTTGAGGATTCTTTCCCGCCGCCTTTTAGCACCAACAAAGGACTGTGTGGGTATCGCGTGACGACAAAATTCCTTGAGAACCTTGCAAAGCAAATTAATAATACATTAATGAAATTGGAGGCAAATAAATGATGTATGACTATGTTATTATCCATGGAAGCTATGGACATCCGTTTGAAAATTGGGAACCGTGGCTATTTAATGTTCTTACAAGTGAGGGAAAACAGGTATTAGCTCCACAATTTCCATGCATAGATCAAAACTATGAAAATTGGAAAAGAGTTCTTGATGCGTACAAACCATTTATAGGAGAAAAGACATCGTTTATTGGGCATAGTTTGGGACCGGCTTTTATTGTTGACTATTTAATTGATGAGAAAATTAAAATAAATAATCTTTATTTGGCGGCTCCATTTTATGGCTTTATTGGAATAGAAAATTTTGATAACGTAAATCAAAGCTTTTTTAAGCATAGTGATATTTCAAAAGCAGGTGAGTTTTTTAATAAAGCGATATGCTTGTATTCAGACAACGACCCGTATGTGCCGATAGAAATGTCAAAGGAAATATCAAAATTGCTGCATGCAAAACAGGTGATAGTTCCTGAAAAGGGTCATCTTAATTCGAGTGCAGGAATGAATGAATTTAAGGAGTTGAAAAAAGAAATTGAAAAAGATGGATGAAGAGTATATTAGGTTACTCAACTCAAATAAATTACAAGAATTATTTGATTGTAAAAGCGGGTATATGGATCAAAATGATTGTACTTGGTATCATGAAAATTGGATGATACTAAGATATCTGGGAGTGGTTTCAAACCCGTTTTGGCACGAAGACTTCTATGAAAAAGCAATTCGACAATATGTGAATGAATTAGAAAAAGTTTTGATTTTAGGAACTGCGGATTTCTCGATGCCATATTTGTGCCAGATGAAAGGAATTAAAAAAATAAAAATCTGCGATATTTGCAAAACACCACTTAACATCTGTCAGAATGTGGCAAAAGCTAACAACTTTTCTTGGGAAGTAGAGCAGAAAAATGTGTTTGATGGACTAAACGAAAAATATGATATCGTTATAAATGATGCATTTATAACTCGATTTGAGTATGATAAAAAGCGCATAGTGTTAGAGAAAATTTGGAATGCACTGAAAGATGAAGGTGTTTATATTACAACTATGCGCAATGATTGGAATTACGGAAATGCAATAGTGCCTAATAGTGCAGAAAAAGAAAGATTTATTGAAAAGACGGTACGCAGTGCAGAAAGAAAAAATATCGATTGTAAAAAAGCAAAAGTTGCTGCATCAAGGTATATAGAGAAGATGAAGTCATATCCAATTCGTGATGAAAAAATGCTGGAGAATTTAATTGATGGACTGTTTGATATTATGTACATTGGGCAGGGTCAAGTTGAAGGAGAGTGTACGAGAACAACTTACTTTAGATTGATTTTGCAGAAACAGTCTAAAAAGGCCTGAATGTTGTTAAACTACTGTTAAGATAGAGAAAATTGCATTATGATTCGTGAATTAAAAATTAATAATATTGGAAATTATATAGAAGTAATTACACAAATTGATGTAGAACAACAGTACCGTATGTGGTTCCGGGGACAGTCTGATTATTCGTGGGGTCTAGTACCATCGGTTCAACGAAAAGATGGTATGGGTAAGAACTATGAGCAGTATATATCGACCAATTTCATGATTCATACCATGCGGCTGAACTCAAATGCGCCGCAACGGTATGATCGCGCATCGTGGTTAACGTTGATGCAGCATTATGGCTTGCCAACTAGGTTGCTGGATTGGTCTGAATCACCACTGGTTGCATTGTATTTTGCATTGAGTAGCAATAAAAATGCAAAGACGGATGCAGCCGTTTGGGTGCTGAATCCAATGAAACTGAATAAAAAAGTGAATTATGGAGAATATGTGCCTCCGATAAGCTACGACAGTCTGAGAGGTGATTTGGAAGGCGCATTTTCTAATCATGACAACAATGATTATGAATTACAGAACAGAATCATTGCGTGCCATGGAGTAGGATGTGACTTGAGAATGTATGTGCAACAGTCAGATTTTACGATTCATAGCACTACTGAACGATTGGATCAGATACTCAAGTTGGACGAATCCTGCGACTACTTTTATAAGATTCGTATACCACAGCAGATTAGAAAGCAGCTCTTAGCTCAACTTGATGCGATGGGATTCCGTGAAAGCTCTATTTATCCGGATATGGAGCATATTGCAAAAGAACAGGTAGACTGCCATTTCAATTTCTAAAATTGAAATAGAGCAAACAATATGATATACTTACATTAAAGCAATATAAATTTGATGGAGGTATCCGTGTGCCCAGAAACAAAGGCAGCAAGAACAAGCCCAAAGTGGTCAACGATTTTGCATCCCAGATTGCAGAAAAGCAGTCTACCATCGAATCTCTCAACACGGAAATTGCGTCTATCACGGCGAACATTGATTCCCTGAAAGCAGAACTGAAAACTAAACATGCGGCTTTGAAGTCTGCCGAGAAGGAAGTAGGTAAACTGGAAGCAAAGAAAGCGAAAGCAGATCAGAAAGCCGCCGAGGCAGCAAAAAAGGCTGAAGCGGAATCCGTTCTGAAAAAGCTGCTTGCCGAAGGCATGAGTGCCGATGAAATTCTCACAAAACTGAAATAGTCAAAACCACCGGCTAAGCCGGTGGCTTGAGTAAGCCCTAGAAGGGCATCCTACTGGCAAAGCCCCTCAAGGGGCCTCGAGCAAGCGTCTTTCATCTGCATTACCTGCCCTACCGCTCTAACGAGCTATGTTGCAAAGTGCATCTTCTAAGATGACAATTTCTTTGTCATCTCGCTTTGCTCGAATCTTATAGCTAAAGCATTTTCTACTCCACCAGCGGAGCTGGTGGTTGTCGCTCGCTCAAGCTACTCAACACGAAAAACCCGTGATGGACGGTGCATAACGCACCGTCCATCACGGGTTTTAGAGTTATAAGAACATAAGTTCATCCGGCGGCCACATCAAACTGAAAATGTGCCGGAAGGTTGAACTGCTTGATAAACGCATGGTGCTGGGCGTGATAGTGCCGTAGATCGTATCCTAGATGGTGCAGTTCAAGAAGTTTCACCAGTACCAGATTAAGGTGAATCCGTTTGGCTGCAGAGATTTGCGCAGCGTCTAACCCGCGCTTCGTCATTTGATAGACTTCATTACTGTCCAGCATCAGGTGAGATGTGAAAGCGTTATGCTCGTAAAGAAGGATGTGCTTGTCCTTAATGGTCAGAAACTTGTTCAGGGTATGCAAGTCCATGAGCAACTGATGCTCCAGATAATGTCCCAGCGCATAGCCGCACACCATCTGCTTTGTCTGTTTGTCCAGCTGGCGATTGATAAGGATCAAAGGCTTATCAAAATAGAGCGAAAGTAAACCCAACATATCTTTAATGCGAGATGTTTCACTGATGTCCAGACTGCAACTGCGCGCGATCTGTTTAATGTTGCGAGTTCCGACATTTAGGACAAGTTCATTAGCAGCTTGGTGAATAAATGCAGAATCCATAATGTGATCTCCTTCCGGGGATGGCATAGTGAATGGAACAGTGGTTTACAGGTTCATTATTCGTTCCTTTTCTCGTTTTTGTTCTCGGTACTTAAAATAGGCTTTGTGCATTTCATACATGATGCCGTCCATATCCTGCGGGGTCAACTCTCCGCTGGCGAATAGCTCAGTAAGCTCAAATGCGAGATGCTGGGCTTCTATTTTGCCCTTTTTTCCGTAGGCTTCGGCGGCACGTTCGATAAATAAAGACTGATCCGGCTGTAAATAGGTCAACGGTACATGGAATATATCGGCCATTTTTTCAAGTATTTCAACATTGCGAGGATAACGACCATCACGTTCCCATCCGATGATTGTTCGTTTGCTGACACCCAGACACTTTGCCAATTCGTCCTGTGTTAAGGAATTTTTCTTTCGTAAATCACGAACTTTCTCTCCAAATTTCATGTTTACAACCTTTCTATGGAGCAGTTATCGTACTGTGACAATGTGCAACGGAATTTGTAAATATTCAATTCAGAATGTGCAATAAGATTTCACATTCTCCTCTTGACACCGCGACACTACTTGCATATAATTATGCTATATTCTTTCAACTTTTATGGATATTATACTGGAAATTGCGTAAATATGCAAGTGAAAAAGTGAAATTCAAGAAAAGTTCAGAAGAGTCGAAAAGTTGAAACTGAATGAAAAGATGAAATTCAAACCAGAAAAAAGGAGGCCGTGAAAAAAAGATGAGTAATGGAGAACATGAGATCCGCACTCCGAAGGGATTGCGGATTGGAAATCGCAGTGTCGTTGATGGAAAAAATATATGGCAGGCGAGTATCGCAGTTTAAAGAAGCAGCACTGCTTGAATCTCATCAAGGAATGTGCAAACAGCGGAAAAACAAGCAGCAATGGTGTTCTGAAAACAGAATCAAGTATTCCACGTTCATGCGCTGGCAGACTCTATCCGGCTTATGCATCCGGATCCTGCTGCATATGCAGATGTATGAGATTTAATCTGAATGATTTTGGATTTTGAAAAATGAAATAGAGAGGAAGCAAATATATGCCATATCCGTTTCTTAAGCACCCTATTGACTTTGGAGATGTGCATTCTTCCGAAGAAGTAATTAAAAGCACATGGAATGATTTTCGGGATGCACTGAAAAATCGGGAATTTACCTACGAAGAAGTGTCAAAAGCAACCGCTAGCGGATTCCTAAAAGTTTTCGATGAGCTTTTCATGCTTTGTACAGATCGTTTTGAATGCTCACTCAAAAATGTGGAAAGAAATTCATATCTTAAACGGGGCTCAATTCTTGCAGAAACAGAAGCAGTTGACTATGAACGTTTTCTTCCCAAAGCAGAATTTATAACGCAAAGCAATCGATTTAGTCCAGTTGGCGTTGAGTGGCTCTACTTAGCGGTATCACGCAGAGAAACACGCGCTGAAGAATGTACTATTAAGGAATGCAGAGCATCTTCTGGAAACAGATTCGGAATTTGCACATTTTCCATTAAGAGAGAATTTGAAAATAAAAAAATCATTGATTTGACGGTTGCAGATGACCTTACATACGAACAAATCAATTCTAGGCTCGAATGCACTTATAAGGAAATTTGTAGAGCGCGATTTAGAAGAAGCAGGAGAAGAGGTAGGGCAGCTGCAATTACGGTAGCAGAAAATAATAAGATAAAAAATGCAGTAGAAGATTGGGCATTTAAAACTTATTTGAAGTTGATGTCAGAGCAGATTTTCAAACCCTTAGAAGATACAGATGATAGGAACCTTATGTATGCGCCATTTCAATGTGTTGCACAGTATTTTTTAGATAAAGGGTATAGTGGCATTAAATATAAGAGCACCGTGTGTGAAAGCGCGAAGGATATCGTGCTGTTTGACAAGACTTATGCGCATCCAGTTGGAGATATAAAGGATTTTATAATTTGAGAAATATGAATGCTGTAGAAATGAAAAGAAATTGCATTGATTGTGGTCGGGAATTCACTATTTCACCATATCAACAGATGTTTTATGCGAATCGAGGCTGGGAACTTCCTAGAAGATGCAGGGCCTGCAGTGAGAAGAAAAGACAGGAGTGTCAAAAGAAGGAAGCAGAAGAAGCTACAAGACAGTTTGAAAAAGAATTATCTGATTCACCATATGCAATAAAAGAAGTTTCAAATATCAAAGTCAAATCGCCAGTGACAACACTGTATGTAATAGGAAATGGCTTTGATTTGGCGCATGGTGTTCCATCATCCTATTCTAAGTTCCGAGATTGGCTGGGAAAACACAGTAATCTTCGAAAAACATTGGAGACGTACATCAAAAATGATGCACTGTGGTGGAATTTAGAAGAAGCATTGGCGGATCTTGATTTGGATACGCCATCAATGGCGATTCCAGAGATGCTAGATGCCTTTGATGCCTATGATCCAGATGCACAGATGGCAGATTATTATGCAGCAATCGATATGGCGATGCTTCCGGTGGATACCATTACAAACGAACTTCCTAAAAAGTTTCGCAGATGGATCGAATCTTTGAAGGTGGATTCAAGCGTGAAACCATTATCCGGCCTGGTAAAACCTGGCGCAAAATATCTTGATTTTAATTACACAGAGTTTGCGGAAACACTCTATGGTGCAAAAGGTGTGTGCTATATACACGGGAGCAGGAAAAACCGCAAAGCCAAACTGATTCTTGGCCACTCCTATAAAAAGTATGTATCAGATGTCAGTGTCAAAATGCCGAGATTCAAAGATGGCTTCAAACGTGGAATGGTGAATGCTGCCTTTAATGATGCTATGGTTCACGCTGGGTGGTATGATCAAGCAACAACAAAAAACAGCAGACAGATAATAAAAGAACATGAAGGCTTCTTTGATGGTCTTTCTGACATTGATACAGTCATTGTTATAGGACACTCACTTTCGGAAGTTGATATGGAATATTTTGAGAAAATTTGCAGTGAAATTCATAGCGACGCAAAGTGGATTTTCAGTTGCCATGACTCTGCCGGATTGAAGGCAATTAATGCATTCGTAAAGACCATGGCTATCGGAGCAGATAGGGTTACGTTATTTAGGCTGTAACAGCGTAGGACGGAGTGAGGATACCAATATGGTATCGAACAACCTCCTTTCCGTAGACGAGTACAGCTTTGTTGCTAAAACTTCGTGCACATGGTGTTGGCGCTCCGATTTATGCAGGCTCAAATATTCATTGACATTCACAGGCATGTATATAGTTTATAACGGAAATAAAGATATGAAGAAAACAAGAAGACCCGGCGGTGGTCGGAAGCCATCAAAGCCAGAGTATAGTGCATTCAAGAACCTAGCACAGCAGATGAAAGCAGCTGCTGACCTTTATACGGACAAAATGAGCCTGCAAGCCATCGCGGACACACTGTCCCTCAACCCTATCAAGGTTCGGAAGCTGCTCATTACAGCCGGGGTCTACGAGTCGGACACGGCAAAGCTCGTCCAGCAGACCTTTAATGCCTTCAGAGAAACACAAAGCTATTCTGCTGCTGTTACCTCCACTATGTCGGCTTTGCAGCTGTCCCGCCCTTCTGTGACCTCCTATCTGCCGTATGAGAAAGGCGTGTACTTCCCGGAGGAGGCTGACGCTTCCAATATCAGCACCGGTGCAGAGAGACAGCGTCACTATCGAGCTGTGGCTGCGCTGAAGAAGAACCCTTGCGAAGAGAACCTCTGGAAGTGCGTGGTGGCTTTTCGGGGATACAAGTTCAAGACGATGTCCGGCTTGCCCTTTACATATACGCTGAAGAAGGGCAGGGGAGATGAATTCACCAAGGAGCTGTGGATCGACCGCAGAGAGGGCAGCAAGAGCCTTGCTTGGAGTTCCGTACTGCTGGCGTATCACAATATCGATAAAATCGGAGAGGTAGTGGACAGACCCAAGGCGCTGGGAGATATCCGGGGTGTGTCGTATATCTATGGGTTGTTCTACCGCTTTGGTCTGATCGACGTGCCAGACAAGGCTAAAGAGAAGATGGCGGAGCAATAAGAAAACGAGACATATTTTGTTTTAAGATGGAATGTGATATAATAAAACTGGCGGTTTACCGTACTACATGAAAAGGGCAGGTGAATGTGCTAATGTACATCATTTGTCAAGATTCAATCCTTTCATCAGCTATCGAGGCGATTACTGAGGCAGTAAGTCTATTGGAGCTGAAGCAAGAAAAGAACAGAATCAATAAGCGGATTCAGTCATTGCTTCATATTGCTGATGATCTGGCACCGGATTCTGTGGAGTATCAGTGCGTTTATGAAAGAATTCTCGAATTGGAAAGGATGCGAGAACTGATCAGACGCATTAGAAAGGCTAAGTGTGCACAGATTTATGCGCAATTGCACATGCTATGGGTTAATAGAGCCCAAAAGGCCAGTCGCGCGACTGCGGGTTTGACTACTGATCCAATGAGCATCGCTATGCCCATTCCTCCCACGTTTGAGGCTACCTTGAGTAGTTTCGGACGTGGGAGGGATTTGGATGCCCTCGCATGCTGAAAAAAATCAAACAGAAATCGAAAACTACTATCATATTATAGACCCGGAGGGAAGGCTGTCTGAGAATGAGAGGGCTAAAGAAGAAAACAAGGTGTTAGCGAATATGCCTGCTTGCTTCCCGGAAGCACTACGATATGTGATGACACGCTTCGGATTTACGCAAGAGGCTCTGGCCTTTGAATCAAAGGTGTCGGAGTCAACGATCGGTCGCTACAGAAATGGAAAGGTTGAAAGTTTTTCTGAGAAAAACGTGGTTGCACTATGCGTTGCTATGCACCTTCCTCCATGGCTTTCGTTTGCGCTCATAGCAAAAGCGGGTTTTAGCTTGGCTGCGACCAAAGAACAGCTAGCACATTTGATGATTCTTAACTGTATGTATATGAGGTCAATTGATGAGGTGAACGAGTACTTAAGGGAAAGAGGAAATGCTTCGCTGTCCCGAGAGACGGCACAGGATTGTCGAGCTTCTTGAGATTCTGAACCTAAAATGATGAGCCGTGTGTTCAACTCCCTGCCGGAGAAGGATACACGGCTCATTTGCACTGTTTGAGGACAAAGACAAGAAGAGCCAGATGCGAATCTGCACACTTGGCTTATCGGGAGACCGTGTGAGCCAGTTTAAAACTGAATTACTGCTTGTTTTGACGCTGCTCGAATGGGTAGTAAGCCGGGGTGGACTTCAAAAAATCTGAAATTATTTCGGATTTTAGGGGGCTATTCCGGCTTTTTTGCGTTTATAGGGGCGCACAAGTGAACTTGCACAAAAATGAGAGACCGACTTTGGGACTCTGTCCAAAGATGTCGAAAAGGTATTTACGCTGGATAATTTTGGTGCTATAATCACCATGGGATTTGAGCCCAAAGGAGGCTTTGACCCATCATCTCGATTCCATAGTGTAAATGCAATACAACATAATTGAACAGAAAGGAAAACCGAAGATGCGAGGTATTTTAAGACTCTGAATTGAAACAGTAAAAATAATATAAGCAGTCTGTGGGTTTCAGCGAAAAGGTATATGTGATTGGTAAAAGCTGAAACGGATCTTTGAATTTAAGGTATACGGATCCAAAATACATAATTAGAAAAGCAATAGTAACGGGATTTTTTACAGGATTATAAAAACTCTAGGTAGATAACTCTAGAATAACTGCTTTTGTGAATTATGTAAGGGGATAAGTATGCTCATTCAAGAATTGGACTGTTATTTCAATTCAATCTGACTTCGCAATCGGAATCTTTGTATATACGAAGACCGGAGAAGCTAGGATAGTGTACTTGTAACAAGTCACTGAGTCTTAGCAGCTCCGGTCTTTTTTTGTTTGCATTTGCAGTATGGAAGGGGGTGAACCGAGGTGGCATCTGGTGTACATAAGAATACGGATACCAAGGTGGAAACCGTCAGTGCCAACTCGGTTTGCCGTCAGTTGCCGCAGAAAACTGCCGAACAGGGGTTGGCAGCTGCAGTTGCGTTTGCGGAGGAAGTTCAATGGTCGTTGGCAATACGCAGAACGATTTCGGGGGTAGGGTTTGGAGAGGCCCTGAAGCTGCTGATGAACGACCGGGATATGTCTGTGGAACAGATGGAGTCAGAGTCTGGGCTCTCTGTATCTACGGTAAAGCGGCTTCGTGCAGGACAGGATGCAAGTGTGGAGCAGATCGTTGCCATCTCGGTGGCACTGCACCTTCCGCCACCTGTAAGCGGTGATTTATTGAGGATGTGCGGAATCACGCTGGATTTCAACAATCAAAAGAATACTGTCTATCAGATGATTCTAACGGAGTATTACAAAGAGGGCATCGAACAAGTCAATGTCTGCCTTGCAGCATGTGGATGTGCGCCACTCAAAACTGCTTGTTAATGCGGACACAACAGAATACCTATGAGGCGATTGGACCATAAAACGGTCTGGTCGCCTCTTTTTTTGAAATTTTTTCTGAGGTAAGGGCTCAAGAGGTGAGCCCCAAACGGTAATAAAACGGCGCAGTAAGGCTACATAAGAGCATCTGACATGACGGTATTTTTTATAAAAGTACGAAATAACGATGCTTTGTGCGCTGCTTTTTAGAGCTCATCTGATGAACTGGTGATTTGAGGTGTTCTCGGTTATCATGTAGTCAGTTCAAGGGACAAGCCCCAAGAACAAAAATATCGTAAGGCCCGATTCTAGAGAGGGTTAAGGATACCATAACGGAGTTTTACCATCCGGCAGACGCTGTCTGCTGCGGTAGAACGACCGGTCTATGGGTGTACCTCCCATCTCTGGAATTGGGCCTTTTTGCGTTTTGCAGGCTGGTTCAGTGCATGGCGTGAACCCTTCTATCCAGTCTCCGTCATCGGTATCCTTCTCCTCCCTGAGTCCGGGGGAAAGGACACAAAAATGACTGACGTGATGAACTGCGTAGACAAGCTGCTGGGGAAGAAGATCACCGGCTACAAGCAGCGCATGGCTGTGAACCCCTGCGGTGTTTATCGCTAGCCTTCCAAATTTTCGACTTTTCACGACTTATCGAAAATTTGGAGGTTACACATGAGTTTCAATAATGGTAATGAACGTCGCAAGCTGAACGCAAAGTGGGAGCAGCTCCGTGTGCAGTACCGCGAAGCCGGAATGAGCGAAGAGGCAATTCAGGCTATGTATGAGTTTGATCTGGGCGTCCTGAACAGTGAACGCGCCTATGATGCCAACACGGTGGCAGTCTGTGATGGCGAAGATGACGTTGACGCAAGGAAAGCAGCGGATCTTAAGCAATATGAGGCTGCGATCACGGTAACGGATACCTACCGCGAAACCAAGAGCCGCTTTGCATGGATCGGCGAAATCGAGAATGAGAGGCTGCTGGCTGCTCTTGAAAGCTTATCGAAACTTGATCTCAAAATCCTTACGCTCTATGTCTATGCCGGGTACACCGAGTCCGAGATTGCAAGTGCCTTGGAATCCAAAAGGATTACGATTCATAAGCGAATCGAGCGAATGACTATGTTTTTGAAGAACTTTTGAACTATTTTCTTTTCCAGGTAACAATTTGCCCCTTCTCGATGGCTCGTAAGTGAAGGGACAATTTCCCAAGCGGCATCTGCCGCAGGGCAAAGTATCCGACCTCGCGCTCCTTGAAAACAGAATAATTCAATCGTCCGGTACTTCACAAAAGGTACTTCTGTAATTCGCAGCCCGGCCATAACGAAGACGGGGTGGCTGAAATGCCAATGGTGCGGTGTAAGCCCGCCGCCGGACGATTCCCCACTCCTAGGGAGCCGAGGGCGAATATGGGAGACCTTAACTTATTAAATCAGGCGTGGCCGAATGCTGTTTTCGGTCTTCGTCCACGTCTGTTCTTTTTACTTATTCCATATATTCACATTTTCGTCCTACATAGGAGGTTTTATGAACGAGAACGACCGTACCACCTTAGAGCAAGCGATCTACGAGGAAATGGAACTGACCCCGGAGATGATCCGGTCCATCCGCACGCTCTGCGGTGTCTGCCTTTGTAGTTTTGTAGAATCCAAGGCGTTCAAAATCGCCATTGTTCCCAGCGCAGACCGGAGCATGGACACTTGCACAGTCTGCCAGACCCGGCGCGGTCATGACTACGTTGTGATGAACCGCTGAACAAACACACCGCACACTGCCAAGGAGGTGCAGCGGACGGTGTACATATTACGAAGGAGGGCAGCTTTTGATTCAAAACTGGAAATTCCAGCGTGGAGACATTTTCTTCACCCGTTTCGACAACGCCACTGGTTCAGAGCAAAGCGGGAATCGTCCGGCAGTCGTTCTCCAGAACGATGTGGGGAATTTTTACTCGCCCACGCTGATCGTGGCCACATTAACAAGCAAGGCTGCAAAAAAGTATACCCAGCCGACCCACTGCCTGCTGGTGAACGATTTTCTCTCCGTTCCGTCCATCGTTCAGGCAGAGCAGATCTTTACCATAGACAAAAGCAGGGTGCTGAAATTCCTCGGACACCTCACCCCGGAGGAAATGCGCCGGGTGGATGATGCAGTACGCATCAGCCTTGCGCTGAACCCCATGGGCAGCATCCAGCAGATGGAGCCTATCCGGCGCTCTACGGCGGCTTACGCGCCGCCTGAGGTGGTGGATGGCAAACCGCCTGTCTACCCTTATACGCCCATCAAATCGTCCTTTGAGAACGCCGGAAGCATCGAGGAAATGATGCTGTACACCGAGTTGCAATCCGCGGTTCATGCCATGATCCAGCGGCTCGAATACAGCTTCACCTTCAATCCCAGCCTGCTCACCAGCCCGAAGCGGAAGCAGCAGGTGGCTGAGATCTTAGAGGAAGCCGAGAAGTACATTTGGAGAATCAAGGAGGAAATGCGATGCGCCTGAACGAAAACAACACTTTCATTGGTATCAACCCGCCGTACCAGCTTTCGGTCATCCACAGCAGCAAGCTGATCTATCCCCGCGAACTCTACCAGCGGGGCGTGGAGCGCAAGCGGGTGGAGCTGATCGCCAGGGACTTCAACGAGTACATCGTCAACGAGCCGAAGGTCAGCTTCCGCAACGGCAGGTACTATGTGATGGACGGACAGCACACCATCGAGGGCTGCATCCTCCTCAACGGCGGCGAGGACCGCCCGATCCTCTGCAAGGTCTACACCGGCCTGACGATGGAGCAGGAAGCCCTGCTCTTTGCCGAGCAGAACGGTCACGCCGCACCCCTGTCGGCGGGCATCAGGCTGCGCGCCAAGGTGGTGGGCGGCGATGCGCCTTCCAAGGCGTTTGTCGCAGCCACCAACCGGGTGGGGCTTTCCCTCAACTACGACAGTATGCAGCTGAGCGACTACCGCATCAGCTGCGTGGGCACGGCACTGAAGCTGTACGACCAGCTGGGCGAAGAAATCTACTGCGAAGCCCTGCGGCACATCGTGGAAGCGTGGGAGGGCAGACCGGATTCCTTCCGGGCGGCTGTCCTGCGGGGCGTGATGTACTTTGTGCAGCTGTACCACGGCCAGTACAGCGCGGAGCGGCTTGTCCGTGCGCTGAGCGGCGTCCACCCGATGGAGCTCTACCGTATCAGCCGGGATAACCCCGCCAAGCTCCCGGGCTGGCGGCGGTACGTTTACCCCATCTATACCACCTACAACGGCAAGTGCAGGAAGGATGCACTGCCGATGAAGTTCTAAACTCAAATATCTCCTTTGGCAGGGGCGATGGTACCCGGAAAAGGCCATCGCCCTTTACATATAGTATTTTCTTTTAAATAATTGACATATTGAACTGGAAAGGAGAGGACAGGAATGAGCGAGATCGCAGCCTGCACTTTGATTCAGGAAGCGCCCGACCGCAAGACGGAGCGGTACATGATGATGTTCAAGGATTACCCGGATGTGGTGACGGTGGAGCATCTTCAGAAAATGCTGGGGGTAGGGCGGAAGATCGCCTACCTGCTGGTCAAGGAAAACAAGATCCGGTCTGTCCGTGTGGGGCGCAGCTACAAGATCCCGAAGCTCTGCGTTGTGGAGTACCTGCTGGACAAGACTTGACCTTCAGGAGGGATGCAGCCCCAAAAATCCCTTGCGCCATCCTTGCAAAGCAGCCCTGTTTATTTTAAACTAAGGTTGCCTGAGCAAAGAGCGTTTGGCTACAAAGAAAGGAGCGTTTCTATGATAAATGTAGCTGGACATTTAAGAGAACAGAATGGTACATATCAGATGGTCCTGAGCTGGAAGGATGCAAACGGAAAGCGCAGAACCAAATCCATCAGCACAGGACTTCCCGTAAAGGGAAACAAAAAGCGGGCTGAATCCCTTCTGCGTCAGACACAAAAGGAGTTCAACCCGGAAACGATGCAGCAGGTCGGTGACCTGTCTGTGCCGGAATACCTGACCCGCTGGCTGCGGGAAAGCGTGATGAACCTTTCCCCGGATACTTACGGTCGATACGCCTACGATATGGGCAGGGTCATCATCCCGTACTTTGAACGAAAGCGGCTGTCTTTAAAAGCGCTCACTCCGCGCGATCTGGAAACATTTTTCCGCTATGAGCGTCAGCAGGAGGAAGCGACCGTACAGCAGCTTCTGGATTGGCACAGGGAGCTGACCGATGCCCTTCAGTATGCCGTTGACAGTAACTGGCTGAAAGCGAATCCCGTCAAGACGGTTGACCCCTGCCTTGATAACTCCCCGGTACTTTTCAACGATTTTCTCATGGACTGGTTGAAAATGATGAAGTCCCGCGTGGCAATTACGACCTATGCAAACTACGAGATCGTCATCACGCGCCGGATCGTTCCGTATTTTGAGCCGCTCCACTACACCCTGCAAGACCTTGAGCAGCACCCCAAGTACATTCAGGATTTCTATCAGCATGAGCTGGATCGCGGCGTTACGGCAAACACGGTCATCCACTATCACGCCAACATCCGCAAATGCCTGCAGTACGCTTTTCAGATCGGCATGATCCGTTCCAACCCCGCAGACCGCGTTGAACGTCCTCGTAAGGAAAAGTTCAAGTCGGAGGTCTACAAGGCAGAGGAACTGGAACAGCTTTTTACGGCGATCCAGGGCGACCCGGCAGAGTTCGGCGTTATCATGGCTGCATTCTACGGGCTGCGCCGCAGCGAGATCGTTGGCCTGAAATGGGATGCCATTGATTTTGAGAACAAGACCATCAGCATCCAGCACACAGTCGTTTCCACAAAGGTTGACGGCGTTGTGACCGATATCGCGCGGGATAGAACCAAAACGAAATCCAGCTGCCGCACCCTTCCGCTGATCCCTGCCTGTGAGCAGATGCTCAAAAAGATGCAGAAAGAGCAGGCGCTGAACCGGAAGGTCTGCGGCAAGGATTACTGCACGGATTATCTCGACTATATCTATGTGAACCCGATGGGCAGGCGCATCCGCCCCAACTTTCTGAGCCAGCATTTCCCGGAGTTTCTCACGGCGCACGACATGAAGCGCATCCGCTTCCACGACCTGCGCCACAGCTGCGCAAGCCTGCTTTACGCCAACGGCGTGAGCCTGAAGGAAATTCAGGAGTGGCTGGGGCACAGCGATATCAGCACCACCAGCAATATTTATACCCATCTGGATTTTTCCAGCAAGGTATCCTCTGCCAATGCCATCGTCAGCATTTTCCCGGAGAACACAAAGGTATGATTTGCAACAAAAATAAAGCAGCCCGGAACCTGAAAAAAGTCCGGACTGCTTTATTGGTGCCGATGGTGGGACTCGAACCCACATGGTTTCCCGAGCGATTTTGAGTCGCTTGCGTCTGCCATTCCGCCACATCGGCTGATATGGATTTGGATGCGTTTTGCACGGTTTTTTGGAAGTTGGAGGGATGTTCAGGAGGGATGTTGGAACTTATCCACCGCTAACCGGCCGAAAACCTTCGCTGCTTCGCTGAAATTTCAGATGGGCGCACGAAACCGCGAAGCGGATTTTGAGTCCCCCTCGTCTGCCATTCCGACACACCGGCGTATGTAGAACGGTATTATTATAGCGGATTTTCCGTCCAAAATCAAGACGCTATTCCCTTTTGCAGAAAAAAGAATTTTTCGACTTCCCTTTCCGGGGATTCCGTGGTATCCTTACAGCAAAAAAGAGCCTGGAGGTTCCTATGAATTACACGTTTTCTGCTCCCGTTACCGATGCACAGCGTCAGCGGGACACTCTGCTGGGCGCGCTGGTGGGGCTGGCGCGCTCCACGGTCAATGAACCCAAAACGGAGGACACTGACCGCATACTGGCTGCCGGTCTGCGGCTGGCGGCTGACCCCGAGGCCGCCGAGAGCGCACTGCTCCGGATGACTGACATCGTTGAAGCGGAGAAGCACCGGGTGGCTCCCAACTGCGCTGCCTGTGCCATGCCCTGCGGAAACACCAGCAATTATGACCTTGCCCGTTTGTGGGGCGCACCCGCAGAAATTTGTGCCCTGAAAGTTCGACTGCTTTCTGCGGTCTGCGTCCTTGCCGGACAAAAAACGACGGCACAAATCCAGAGGGAGATCTGCGATGATCTATTTGTGCTGGCAGAGGACTGGGACACCGAACTGCTGCTGCCCATCGTCACACGGGCCGAGGGACTGTGCGCCCAGTAACTTTTCCAGAAACAAAAAAGCATTTCCTGCCTGAAAACGAACCTTTTTTCACAAAACCTCTTTACAAATGCGCCGCAAAAAACTATTATATAGTTATATGCTGCTGTTTGATGCAAAGTTTTTCTACCGGTGCATTCCGGTATTATTCCCACACGCAAGACGATATGAGAAAGAAGGTAGAATCCATGTCAGTGAAAAAGCCTGTCGTTCCTGCCGCTGCAGAAGCTCCCGCAGCCGAGGCAAAGCCCGCACGCAAGACCGCAAAGTCCGCTGTCAAAACGGAGAAAGCTCCCAAAACGGAAAAGACCGCCCACAAGGGCCGTCCCCCGCTTTCCCCTGAGATCTACGTTGAATTTGCCGGCAAGCAGTATAACATCACCGATCTTGTGGACCGCGCCAAGGCCGATTACCGCCTGACCCACAAAGTGGGCGTGCAGTCCTGCAAGATCTACGTCAAGCCTGAGGAAGAGGCCGCCTACTATGTCGTCAACAAGGTCGGCGGCAAGCTGCCTCTGTAAAGGCTGTGTTTCTGTTTTTCACCGCACAGAAAAAGACCAGAGCTGTTCTGCCAAGTGGCAGTTCAGTTCTGGTCTTTTGTTTTACAATGTTACAAACCCATACGCTCTTCCCTGACGCGGAACGCGGGGGCTTACTTCAGGAACTTGTGCACGGCGCGGGCCACGATGCCGCCCAGGATGCCGGAGACGAGGAACTCAGCCACGCCCTGGACACCAACCAGCAGCACAACGAACATCAGGGGGTTGGCAGCGCCCTTAACGGACACCAGGTTCTGGACATAGTCGCAGTTATAGAACGCCAGCACGATATAGCCCATGAAGAACAGGGTGTTCAGGGCCGGAGCGCACATGGCGCTGACGATATAGCTCCAGGTGCGGCTCTTGTCCAGCTTGCTCAGGCCGTTGAAGATCAGGCCCACACACACGCCCATCAGCACACGCATGCCCACACACAGGATAAAGGTGTTGACAGGGCTGACCTGGAACAGAGCGCCGGTCATGGCGGAAGCACCGGTAACGGCATCATAGAAGCTCACCGCGCCGAACACGCCGCCCAGCACAGCACCGGCCACAGGGCCCATGGTGATGGCACCCACCGCAATGGGCAGGGTCAGGAAGCTCATGTAAAGCGGGCCCATGGGCACACTGCCCAGGCCGATGGCCTTCATTACAAGTTCGATGGCGACCAGCAGCGCCAGTCGGGTGAGAGTGCGAAGATCGTTGTTTTTCATAATTCAGTTTTCCTCCTGCTGCCGTTCCGCCCTATACGTCGGATACGGCGCAAATCTGGTTTTTTCTGTCAGGGAATCTATAAATAAGTGGGCAAGCCCACCTTATTTATCACAGGGAAATTTGATGCCGGCGCTCCGCCGGGCCACGGTCAGCACACGGCTGACGGCCACGGAGGTATCCAGCATCCGGCTGCACAGCTCCTGGTCGCCGCCCTCGATGGCCCTGGCAAAGGCGTGGAACTCCGCCGCCTGCCGGGGCCTGCCGCCGTTCAGGTTGAAGTGCTCTTCCTTGCCCTGATTGGGGTGAAAGGTCACGCCGCCGCACCAGTTGGCCGTGGATTTCTGCAGGATATAGCCCTTTGTGCCCTGGATGACATACCGGGCAGGCGCACCGCAGTCCTTGGCGGCCATGCTGACTGCCTTGAAGCTGTTGTACTCCATGGTCAGGATACCGCTGGTGTCGATGCCGCGCTCCATGTTGGGCAGGTAGTGCACCTGATTCGGCTCGCCGAACAGGCCCACGATATAGCTGATGTTGTAGACATTCAGATCCATCAGGGCACCGCCCGCACACTCCGGGTCAAAGGAGACCGGCGTTTCCCCGGCACAGAAGGCATCGTAGCGGCTGGAATACTGACTGAAATTGCACTGCACCAGCTTCACCCTGCCGATGCGGGGCAGCAGCTCCCGGATCTTGTTGTAGTTTTCGAGGTACTGGGTGGTCATGGCCTCAAACAGGAACACCTTTTTGCGGCGGGCCAGCGCCGCCAACTCCTCGGTCTGGGCAGCGGTGCAGGCCATGGGCTTTTCCACAATGACATGCTTCCCCGCTTCCAGCGCCACCTTGGCATAGCGGTAATGCTGCAGGTTGGGCACGGCCAGATAGATCACGTCCACCCACTGCAATAATTCAAAATAGTTCGTGGTGCGCTGGGGAATGCCGTACTGCTCGCACATCTCGTCGGCCACCGGCGCACTGCGCGGGGTGCTGCAGAGCGCCTGCACCGTAAAGGGGCAGTCCGGCCCTGCCAGCCAGGGCAGAAACTCCCGCACGATCATCCCCGTGCCCAGGATCCCTAGTTTCATTGTTCTCTCCATCCTGTTTCGTCGTCAGCCGTTTTTGTTCTTCTCCTCGCGGCGTTCCCGGCGCTGGGAGCGGGGACGGCGGCCCCGGCGGAAATTGTTGTTCGGGTTCCGCCGCCTGCCCCCGGCGGCATAGTGCGGCTGAGGGGCATTCATTTGGTACAGCAGTGCCAGCCCCTTCAGCAGCAGCTCCGGGTCGTAGGTCAGCGGATGGCGGCAGAGCGGCGTGACATACTTTGCCAGCCCGCCCGTGACCACCAGGGTGGCCGGGCGGCCCAGCTCTTCCTCAATGCGCTGGGTGATGCCGTCCAGCAGGACTGCCGTGCCCAGCACAGAGCCCGAAAGCATACAGCTCTCAGTGTTCACACCAATGGCTGTTTTGGGGGAGCTCAGCCGCACCTGCGGCAGCTGGGCACAGCGCTCCCCCAGAGCCCGCAGGCCGGTGGAAAGCCCCGGGCAGATCACACCGCCCCGGAATACCCGGTTCTCATCCACAACATTAAATGTAGTGGCAGTGCCCAGATCCACGGTGATGACCGGCAGCGGGAAGTTCGCCGCAGCGTAAGCAGCATCCACCAGCCGGTCCTTGCCCACGGCATGGGGGTCAGGCACCCCCATGGTCAGGCCTGTGCGGATCTCCGGCGAAACGATGACCGGCTTTTTGCCGGTGTAATAGCGGGCGCACTCAGCCAGTGCCCCGGTGATCTGGGGCACTACGCTGGTCAGCACCGCGCCCTCGAACCGGACGGGCTTTTCCGGGTGGCGGCGGTGAGCAAACACCTTTTCCATTTCAATGCGGTATTCCGCGGCGGTACGGGTGCGCACCGTATCCATGTGGGCCACAAAGCATACACGTCCGTCCTTGATGCCGCCCAGGGCGACGGTGGTGTTGCCTATATCAATGGCTAAGATCATATTTTACCTTTCCTGCAAAACCTCTCAGGCGCTTTGCTCCGGCTCCCCTGCCAGAGGAGCCGGGTGGCTTGCCTCTCCCGGCAGGAGCGGCGGCAAAGACGCAGACCTTGACGGAGAGGTTTTATTCTAAGTCAAGTTATTTTACCGCATTTTTGCGCTGGATACAAGACCCAACCGAAAGATTTTGTTGTGCTGGCGGTGATTTTGGATTATACTAAAGAGGCAAACCCGCAAAACAGGAGGTTTTTTGGATGGATCTGCAGGGCAAATGCGTCCTTTTGGGCGTTACCGGCGGTATTGCCGCCTATAAAATGGCAAATGTGGCCAGCGCACTCAAAAAGCTGGGGGCGGACGTGGAGGTCATTATGACCGAGAACGCCACCCATTTCATCACCCCTCTCGTCTTTGAGACGCTGACCGGCCACAAGTGCATGGTGGACACCTTTGACCGCGATTTCAAGTTCGAGGTCACCCACATCTCGCTGGCCAAAAAGGCGGATGTCGTTCTGGTGGCACCGGCCACGGCCAACGTCATTGCCAAAATGGCCCACGGCATTGCCGATGATATGCTCACCACCGTGGTGCTTGCGGCCAGGTGCCCCAAACTGGTCAGCCCGGCCATGAACACCGGGATGCTGGAAAACCCCATCACACAGGACAACCTCAGAACGCTGGAGCACTACGGCTTCACGGTCATCCCCTCTGAGAGCGGGGTGCTGGCCTGCAAGGATGTGGGCAGCGGCCGCCTGCCCAAGGAGGATGTGCTCCTCGAGTACATCCTGCACACCATCGCCCGGCCCAAGGATCTGGCCGGTGTCCGCATCGCTGTGACCGCCGGGCCCACGCAGGAGCCGCTGGACCCCGTACGCTACCTGACCAACCACTCCACCGGCAAGATGGGCTATGCCATCGCCCGGGCCGCCGCCATGCGGGGAGCGGAGGTCACCCTCATCCACGGTCACACCGACCTGCCGCCGGTCCGCTTCACCACCGATGTTCCCATTACCACGGCGCAGGATATGTACGATGCCGTGACCAGCCGCTTTGAGGAGATGGACGTGCTGGTGATGGCTGCCGCCGTGGCCGACTACCGTCCCGTGACGGTGGCAAGCGACAAGATCAAGAAAAAGGACGGCGACCTCTCCATCCCCGTGGAGCGCACCGCCGACATTCTGGGCACCATCGGCCCGAAAAAGACCCACCAGTTCCTCTGCGGTTTTTCCATGGAGACCCGGGATATGGTGGAAAACTCCACGGCCAAGCTGACCCGGAAGAATCTGGACATGGTGGTGGCCAACAACCTGAAGGTCGCCGGGGCCGGTTTTGGGGTGGACACCAACGTGGTCACCTTCATCACCCCCGACGGCACCCGGGAGCTGCCCCTGATGAGCAAGGCCGATGTGGCCGATGCCATTCTGGATGAGATTCTGAAGCGCAGAGGTTTATAAAAACTTTTATCCCTCTCCGTCAACCCGGCGGAGAGGGTTGTTTTTGTAAGAAAAACGTTCACTTCACCCTGCTTTTACAAAAACATTTTTCAAAATCCGGGCAAATCACTTTCCAAAAGTGCAATTTTGATGTATTCTATTCCTATCCGCTGTTCAGGTCCACTGTCCGCGGAGGAACCACAAACGAAAGAGGGGTGCGCGCAGATATGCTGAAATATCTGGCAAAACGCATCGGGCGTTCCATCCTGACACTGCTCGTCATTGTAACGCTCGTGTTCTGCCTGCTGCGGCTGATGCCGGTGGAAGGCTACTTTGCAAACTACGAAAAAATGACCGAGGCCCAGATCCAGGCGGGCCTTCAGTCCATGGGTCTGCTGGACCCGCTGCCGGTGCAGATCGGCCGCTTCTGGTGGAATGCCCTCCACGGCGACCTGGGCGTGAGCCATATTTATAAGGTAAATGCCTCGGTCACCGGCATCCTGGCCAAAAAGCTGCCCATCTCCATCCAGATGGGCGTGTTCGCCATGCTGCTGAGCCTGGTCATCGGCATTCCCATGGGCCTGCTGATGGGCCGGTTCAAGAACCGCTGGCCGGATAAGATCGGCACCGCCATCATCGTGCTCATTCAGGCTGTGCCTGCCGCCGTGTATTACCTTTATATTCAGATGTACGGCACCACCGCCCTGGGCGTGGGCCTGCTGTTTGATGCCTCCGACTGGCGGTACTGGGTGCTGCCGGTCTGCTCCATGAGCCTGGGCAACGTGGCATTCTACGCCATGTGGCTGCGCCGCTACATGGTGGACGAGAGCAACAAGGATTACGTCCGGCTGGCGCTGGCCAAGGGCGTGAGCGAGACCAACATCGCCCTGCGCCACATCTTCCGCAACGCCATGGTGCCGCTGGTGCAGTATATTCCCTCTGCCTTCCTGAACACTGTGGTCGGCTCCATCTACATCGAGAGCCTGTATTCCATCCCCGGCATGGGCGGCCTGCTGGTCACCTGCGTCCAGCGCCACGACAACACCATGGTGCAGGGCATCGTGCTGCTGTACGCCTGCGTGGGCATCATCGGCCTGATCCTGGGCGATCTGCTCATGGTGCTCATCGATCCCCGCATCAGCTTTGGCAAGAAAGAAGGTGGCCGATAATGCTGTTCCACATGAAAGATCACAAGGCAGCTGTTCTGGAAAATGACCTGAACAAGCTGCAGAAGGACGGCCCCGCCGCTTGGGCCGACCTGCCCGAGGACGAGCTGTTCACCCCCGCCGGGTTCAGCGAGGAGCGTGCCGAGGCCACCTCCTACTCCAATTACAGCTATTGGGGCAGCACCTTCCGTGCTTTCTTCAAGAATAAGATCGCCGTGGCCCTGCTCATTGCACTGGTGTTCGTGGTGGGCTTTGCCTTTTTGCAGCCCTATCTGCCCGGTCAGGCAGATCCCAATCTCTGCCAGGTAGACCCCGCCACCGGCATCCAGTTCCGCAATATCGCCCCCGGGGAAGAGGGCTTTATCTGGGGTTCCAACGCCATCGGCCAGGACCTGTGGGCCCGCATCTGGGCCGGTGCACGCACCAGTCTGACCATCGCCTTCTTTGTGGCCCTCATCGAGGCCGTGGTGGGCATCACGGTGGGCGTGCTCTGGGGCTATGTCCGCCAGCTCGATTTCTTCTTCACCGAGCTGTACAACATCTGCGATAACATCCCCTCCACCATCATCCTGATCCTGATCTCCTATGTCGCGTCTCCCAGCATCCAGACCCTGATCCTGGGCATGTCCATCACGGGCTGGATCGCCATGGCGCGCTTTATCCGCAACCAGATCCTGATCATCCGCGACCGTGATTACAACGTGGCTTCCCGCTGCATCGGCACCCCCATCCGCCGCATCGTGCTGCGCAACCTGCTGCCCTATCTGGTATCGGTCATCATGCTGCGCATGGCCCTGACCATCCCCGCCGCCATCGGCAGCGAGGTGTTCATCACCTATATCGGCCTGGGCCTTTCTGTGGAAACGCCCTCTCTGGGCAACCTGATCAACGACGGCCGCAAGGTGATGATGCAGGCGGGCCTGCGGTACCAGCTGCTCTACCCCACCATCATCCTGAGCTTTGTCACCATTGCGTTCTACCTCATCGGCAACGCCTTCTCGGACGCTGCCGACCCGAAGAACCACCTGCAGTAAGGAGGGACAGAAGATGGAAAAAAATCAGCTCATCCTTTCTGTAAAGGACCTCAACATCAAATTCAACCTGCGCGGCAAGGTGCTGCATGCCATCCGCGGCATCGACCTGGACATCTACCACGGCGAAGTCCTTGCCATCGTGGGCGAATCCGGCTCCGGCAAGAGCGTGTTCACCAAGAGCTTCATGGGCCTGCTGGATGCCAACGGCTCCATCACCTCGGGCACCATTGATTATTACGGTGCCGATGACGGCAAGCCCATCCGCCTTTCCGACCTGAAAAAGGAGAAGGACTGGCTGAAGGTCCGGGGCCATGAGATCGCCATGATCATGCAGGACCCCATGACCAGCCTGAACCCCCTGAAGACCATCGGCGACCAGATCATGGAAGCCGTGGAGCTGCACCAGCATCTCAAGGGCAAGGCCGCCCGGGAAAAGACCCTTGAATACCTGCGGGACGTGGGCATTGCCGACCCCGAGGTGCGCTTTGCGCAGTATCCCCACGAGTTTTCGGGCGGTATGCGCCAGCGCGTCGTCATTGCCATTGCGGTGGCCTGCAACCCGCAGATCCTGATCTGTGACGAGCCCACCACCGCACTGGATGTGACCATTCAGGCCCAGATCCTGCAGCTGCTCAAGGAGATGCAGGTCAAGTACAACCTGACCATCGTCCTCATCACCCACGATCTGGGCGTGGTGGCCAACATCGCCGACCGGGTGGCCGTCATGTACGCAGGTGACATCGTGGAGATCGGCACCTCCGATGAGATCTACTACGACCCCCGCCACCCCTACACCTGGGCGCTGCTGTCCAGTATGCCCCAGATGGGCATCAAGGGCGAGGATCTGTTCAACATTCAGGGTACACCCCCGAATCTGTTCACCGAGATCCACGGTGATGCCTTTGCGCCCCGCAACCCCCAGGCGCTGAAGATCGACTTTGTCAAGCGTCCGCCCTACTTTGCGGTCAGCCCCACCCACAAGGCCAAGACCTGGCTGCTGGACCCCCGGGCCCCCAAGGTGGAACCACCTGCCGCCGTCAAACTGTTGAAAGAGGAGGGGATGCAGGATGCCTGAAAATCGTGACGTTCGCGTTTGCGAAGCAGCGAACACCCCGGCGGGGTGTTCGAGCGAAAGAACGGTCTTGCATCAGCAAGATGGAGAGGCCTCGCCCCGGCAGGTCCTGCTTGAGGTCAAGGACCTCGAGGTGACCTACGGCTCCGGCCGCAAGGCCTTCAAGGCCGTGAACCGTGCCAACTTTGAAATCTACAAGGGTGAGACCTTTGGTCTGGTGGGCGAATCCGGCTCCGGCAAGACCACCATCGGCCGCGCCATCATGCGCATCCTGCCCACCTCGGGCGGCGAGATCCTGTACAAGGGCCAGAAGATCAACGGCAAGATCTCCCGCCAGCTGGACCAGCAGGTCATCAAGGAGATCCAGATGATCTTCCAGGACCCGCAGTCCTCCCTGAACGAGCGTGCCAAGGTCAGCTACATCGTGGGCGAGGGCCTGCAGAATGTCCGGCCCGACCTGACCGCCGCCCAGCGGGAGGAGAAGGTTCGGCAGGCACTGCTGGATGTGGGCCTGCTGCCTGAATTCGCTTCCCGTTTCCCCCATGAGTTCTCCGGCGGCCAGCGCCAGCGCATCGGCATTGCCCGCGCCCTGATCGTGGAGCCTGAGTTCATCATTGCCGACGAGCCCATCTCGGCTCTGGATATGTCCATCCGCGCCCAGGTGCTCAACCTGCTGCGTCATCTGCAGAAGGAGCGCGGCATCACCTACCTGTTCATCGCCCACGACCTCTCGGTCATGCGGTACATTTCGGACCGCATCGCCGTCATCCACAAGGGCGATATCGTGGAGCTGGCCGATGCGGAGGAGCTGGTGACCCATGCCATCCACCCCTACACCCGCAGCCTGCTCTCCGCCATCCCCATGCCCAACCCCAGGCTGGAGCGGAAGAAAAAGCTGCTGGTCTACGACCCCGCCATGCACGATTACACGCAGGAGGCCCCCCAGTGGCGGGAGCTGCGCCCCAGCCACTGGGTGCTCTGCAGCGAGCAGGAGGCCAAAGACTGGCTGGCTGAAATGTAAACTTTCTCTTGCGTTTTTTGACAAAGTTCGCCCTTTGTTTCTTGACATTTTCACCCTGCTCTACTACAATAGCTCTTGTACGTATTGTGTTGTTTTTAACAAACGGACGAAATTTAAGACCCTGTTGAATCCGGCTGCCCCGGCTGCGGGTGCAGTGACTGCTCAAAGGACAAAGGACAATTTATGACAACATCCAACACCCCGATCTATGCTTCCCAGGCACGTCCCTGGCTGAAATTCTACGATCAGAAGTACATTGACCAGACCATGCCCGCCTGCACGGCGTTTGAGCTCGTCTGCCGGCAGAACAAGAACCGGCTGGGCGAGACCGCACTGGAATACTATGGCCGCAAGTTCACCTACGCTGATTTTATCGTCAACGTCAAAAAGACAGCTGCCGCCCTGCGGGCCGCGGGCCTGAAAAAGGGCGATATCGCCACTGTGGTCAGCGTGATGACCCCGGAGATCATCTTTGCGTTCTATGCCGCCGACATGATCGGCGCGACTCTGAACCTGGTGGATCCCCGTTACAGTGTGGAGGGTATCCGTGAGTACATTGAAGAGGTGGATTCCCACCTGCTGATCTGCCTGAACGTGGTGTATGAGCGCTGCCATCAGGCTGCCAAGCGCACCCATGTGGAGCATGTGGTGGTGCTCTCCCCGGCCGATTCCCTGCCGCTGCCTCTGGCGCTGGGTTACAAGGTCCAGAATCTCGACAAGAACAAGTATCACTCCAATGTCATCCACTGGAAGCAGTTCCTTGCTGCCGGGAAGGACGAGAGCATTGCCGCGGAGCCCTATGACCCGGAGCATGCCTGCGTGGTGGTGCACACCGGCGGCACCACTGGCTCCCCCAAGGGCGTGATGCTGACCGATAACAACTTCAACGGCATCGCCATGCAGTTCTCTGCCTGCGACACGCTGTTTTCCAAGGGTCAGTCCCTGCTGAACATCATGCCCCCCTTCATTGCCTACGGCTTTGCCTGCGGCGTACATCTGCCGCTGACGCTGGGCATCAAGGTGGTCATCGTCCCCAACCTCGACCCCAATAAGCTGGGCAGCCTGATCTGGAAGTACAAGCCCGAGCACATGTTCGGCGTGCCCTCCCACTACCAGCAGCTGGCTGTTGACCCCAAGCTGCAGAACAAGGATCTCTCCTTCATCCGCAACTATGCCGCGGGCGGCGATGCCATTGCCCGGGGTGCCGAGCAGACGGTCAACGACTTCCTGGCCGCTCACAATGTGGAATTCCCCATCGCCAAGGGCTACGGCATGACCGAGGCATCCTCTGCTGCCACCGCTGCTGCCGGACAGAACAACAAACCCGGCAGCGTGGGCCTGCCGCTGGTCAACACGCTGGTGTCCGCCTTTGAGCCGGGCACCGACACGGAGCTGCCCATCGGCCAGCGGGGCGAGCTGTGCATCTCCGGCCCCGGCGTTATGAAGGGCTACTACAACAAGCCTGCCGAGACCGCCGCCATCCTGCGCACCCATGCAGATGGCCGGGTCTGGGTGCACACCGGTGACATCGGCTATCTGGACGAGGACGGCTTTGTCTATCTGGACAGCCGGATCAAGCGGCTCATCATCCGCCACGATGGCTTCAAGGTGTTCCCCTCCATGATCGAAAATGTGGTCAGCCAGCATCCCGCCGTGCATCAGTGCTCTGTGGTGGGCTGCGTTGACAAGGATCATGTGCAGGGCCGCCTGCCTTTTGTCTATCTGGTGCTTGACCCTGCGGTTCCCGCCGCCAAGCGCAAGCAGATCATCAAGGAGCTGCGCCAGCTCTGCATTGAGGAGCTGCCCGAATATGTCCAGCCCGTGGGGTACAAGATCATCCCCGAAATGCCCCTGACACTGGCCGCTAAATTTGATTATCGCAAGCTGGAAGAAGAGATCACTCCCCGCGATTATTAAGTGGAATAATACACATTGGAAAGGATTCGTGACGACACCATGAAAAAGAAACTGATTGGCCTGGCCCTCTCGGCCGCCATGCTGTTCTCTGTCCTGAGCGTTCCGGCCTTTGCAGCCGCCCCGGAAGAGAGCGCAGACCCCGCTCTGACCACTGAACAGACCGCCGCAGAGGAGGAGAACTGTTTCTTCACCTCCAGCAGCACCGAAGAAGAGAAGGAGCCCAACTCCATCACCTATGTTGCCCTGGGCGACAGCATCTGCGCCGGCATCGGCCTGACGAAGGTGCAGTACTCCACCAACCTCACTGGTGTGGATGTTTCCTTCAACTTCAAGGGCTACCCCGAGACCTGCTATGTGGGTCAGGTGGGCAAAAGCCTGAACCTCGACCGGGATCATGCCATCAATCTGGGCCTGCCCGGTGTGATGAGCAAGGATATGCTGGAGCTGGTCAAGACCGGCACCATGGCCGAGATGAACACCCTCTCCGGCTGCCAGTACAATTACCCTGAGTTCATCGACTACATCAAGAGCGCCGATGTCATCTCCCTCCAGCTGGGCTCCAACGATGCCTTTGTGCCCACCGTGGTCTCCTTTGGCGAGGCCACCAACTGGAAGAGCGCCGATCTGGCCTCCATCGTGCTCAGCGGCAACCTGCGTGACCGCGACCAGGACACTGAGGCTGCCCTGGACGAGAGCCTGAAAAAGCTCAGCCTGACCCGCAGTGAGAAGGATGCCGTCTGGAACCTGTTCTTCTCCGGCATGAACAAGATCTGCGAGAACGCTTATCCTGAAAGCAGCAGCAACCTGCGCCAGATCGTGGCAGCCGTCAAGGAGCTGAACCCTGATGCCCAGATCCTGATCATCGGTGCCACCAACCCTGTGCCCCTGCTGCCCAGCTGGAGCAACTACTTCAGCAAGCTGAACAACTACGAAAAGCAGCTGGCCGATGTTTACGGTGCCACCTACGTTTCCATCCCCTTTGCTCAGACTGAGCTGGATGGCCACCCCACCGTCTCCGGCCACAAGTACATCGCCGACAAGATCGTCAAGGCCATCGAGGCCCAGCAGTAAAATGAAAGAGGGACAGCCCTCTCAGTCAAAGCCTGCGGCTTTGCCAGCTCCCCCGAAAGGGGGAGCTTTTTTGATGCCGTAAAGTACAGCACCAACCCTCTCCCCCTCGGGAGAGGTGGCATTGCGAAGCAATGACGGAGAGGGTCGTCCCTCTCGATGAAAAAATATTACTTTTCGTAACTCTGGGGCAGCTCGTTCTTGGGGTCACGGTCCATCAGGGAGCGCACCGCCTCGGCGGCGCTCATGCCCTTGTTCACAACAGCGTTCACGGTCTGAACGATGGGCATTTCCACCTGATACTTGGCGGCAAGCTCCAGCGCGGCAGGCAGGGCGTTCATGCCCTCAACCACCATACCGACCTCCTTCACGGCCTGCTCCGGGGTCTCACCCTTGCCGATGAGGATGCCGGCCCGGTTGTTGCGGCTGTGCATACTGGTGGCGGTCACGATCAGGTCACCAATACCGGCCAGACCGGCAAAGGTGTGGACATTGCAGCCCATGGCCACGCCCAGCCGGGCAAGCTCGGCAATGCCGCGGGTGATGAGGGCGGCGCGGGCGTTGTCGCCATAGCCCAGGCCGGTGGAGATGCCCACGCCCAACGCAATGACGTTCTTCATGGCACCGCTGAGTTCCACGCCCTTGATGTCCTCATTGGTATACACACGCATGACGTTGTTGGTGAACACCGTCTGCACGAATCTGGCCGCTTCCATATCCTTGCTGGCCGAAACGATGGTGGTGGGCAGGTCGATTGCCACCTCCTCGGCGTGGGTGGGGCCGCTCAGGGCCACCAGACGCACCCCCTTGGGACCGCCCTCTTTGCCCAGCTCATCGGCCAGGATCTCCGTCATGGTGAACAGGGTATCCTTTTCAATGCCCTTGGCAACGTCCACAATGATCTGACCGTCCTGCACAAAGGGCCGGGCCTTGGCTGCGGTGGAGCGCACGAACACCGACGGCACCGCGAACAACAGGATCTCCTTGTCCGTGCACACCTCTTCCACGCTCTTGGTGAACTTCATCTCTGCCGGAATGGTCATGCCGGGCAGATTGGGGTGGACCCGGGTGGTGGAAAGGTTGTCGATCTCCTGTTCCAGCGCCGACCACACGGTCACGTCATTGCCGCTCACCGTCAGCATCCGCGCCAGAGCCATGCCCCAGGTGCCTGCACCCAGAATACCAATTTTATGCTTCATTGTGTTTTGTCCTCCGTATGCGCCGGGCTGCTTGTGTGCCCGGCCTGTTCCCCGCGCTTCCTGCACGGGGCCTGTCTGATTCCATTTTACACGAAACATCGTACCGCGTCAACTCCTTGCCAGTCTGCACAAAGTTAACCTGTGTTTTCTTTTGTTTTTGGCCAGAGTGAAGGATTTTCGCGAATGGATTGCACTTGTCCTCATTTCATGCTATAGTATTTTGGTAGGAATTGTAGGATATGTTCTTGACCTGAACCATCGTTCAAGGTGTATCCTGAAAATATTCCACCGTTTTTTGTCAATAAGGAAGAAAAATATGTTTGAAGCACTTCTTGCCAACCGCACGGTCAGCGTGCTGTGGGAGGCCCTGCCCCGCATCCTGACGGCAGGCCTGACCATGACCATTCCCCTGACCCTGATCTCCTTCAGCCTTGCCATGGTCATTGCAGTGGCTGTTGCGCTGGTGCAGTACGCCAATGTTCCGGTGCTGCGCCAGATCGCCCGGTTCTACATCTGGGTCATCCGGGGCACGCCGCTGCTGGTGCAGCTGTTCATCATCTTCTACGGCCTGCCCAGCCTGGGCATCATGCTGGATGCTTTTCCGGCAGCCGTCATCGCCTTTGCCTTCAACGAGGGTGCCTACTGCGCCGAGACCATGCGCGGCGCGCTGGAAAGCGTGCCCCAGGGCCAGCTGGAGGCCGGTTCCTGCGTGGGCATGACCTGGTGGCAGATCATGCGCCGCATCGTTCTGCCGCAGGCCCTGCGCACCGCCGTGCCCTCCCTGTCCAACTCCCTCATCAGCATGATCAAGGACACCTCTCTGGCCTCCAACATCACGGTGGCAGAGTTGTTCATGGCAGGCCAGCGTGTGGCAGCCCGCACCTACATTTTCCTGCCCATCTACTGCGAGGTGGCTGTGGTCTACCTGCTGTTCTGCACCATCATCACCAAGCTGCAGGCGCTGGTGGAGCGGCAGCTGAACGCACACGGTTTCCAGTGAGAAAGGGGTGGACGGTATGGCCATGTTAGAGATCAAAGACATCCACAAAACATTTTACACCTACGATGACAAGCCTCGCTTCCACATCGGGCCTTTCCCGCGCGGCAATGCCCGCCGGGTGCGCAATGCGCTGCACGTCCTGAACGGCGTGGACCTGAGTGTGGAAAAGGGAGACGTTGTTGCCATTCTGGGCCCTTCCGGCTCCGGCAAGACCACCCTGCTGCGCTGCCTGAACTTTCTGGAGACCGCTGACAGCGGCACTCTGGTGTTCGACGGCGAATCCTTCGATCTTGGCAGGATCTCCCGGGCCGACATTGCCCGCCTGCGCAAAAAAACGGCCTTTGTGTTCCAGAACTACAACCTGTTCCGGAACAAGACCGCCCTGCAGAATGTGACCGAGGGCCTGATCGTTGCCCGCAGGATGCCAAAGGAGCAGGCAGACGAGATCGGCAGACGGATGCTGGAAAAGGTCGGTCTGGCCGACCGGGCTGACTACTATCCCCGCCAGCTTTCCGGCGGACAGCAGCAGCGTGTTGCCATTGCCCGCGCCCTTGCCACCGACCCGGAGATCATTTACTTTGACGAGCCCACCAGTGCCCTTGACCCGGAGCTGACCGGCGAGGTGCTCTCGGTCATGCGGAAGCTGGCCGAAGAGGGCATGACCATGCTGGTGGTCACCCACGAGATGGGCTTTGCCCGCAACGTCTCCTCCAAGACGGTATTCATGGAGAACGGCGTGGTGGTGGAGCAGGCCCCTTCCCACGAATTCTTTGCCCACCCCCGCGAGGAGCGGACCCGGGAGTTCCTGCGGAAGATCGAGCACACAGCATAAGGATACAGCTTTTTCTATGAAAGGATCTTAACTATGAAGCGCAGAACTTTTATTTCGATGATGAGTGTCATGGCCGCCGCCGGCGTTCTGACCCTGTCCGGCTGCTCCAACAGCAGCACCTCCACCGCCGCAAGCTCCGGTGCATCCTCTGCTGCCGATTCCGCTGCTGACCAGTTGGCTGCCATTCATGCCAGTGGCAAGCTGATCGTGGCACTGGAGGGCGCATGGCAGCCCTGGAGCTACCATGACGAGAGCGACACTCTGGTGGGCTATGATGTGGAGGTCTCCCGCGCCATTGCCGAAAAGCTGGGCGTGGAGCCGGAGTATGTGGAGAGCGATTGGGACAGCCTGTTCGCCGGTCTGGACGCTGGACGCTTTGACATGGTCTGCAATGGCGTGGAGGTCACCGACGAGCGCGCCCTGACTTATGATTTCACCACCCCCTACGGTTACATCCACACCGCTCTGGCCGTCCGCAAGGACAACGACGAGATCAAGACCTTCGAGGACCTGAAGGGCAAGACCACCGCCAACAGCCTGGCTTCCACCTACATGGAGCTGGCTGAGAGCTACGGTGCCACCGTGCAGGGCATCGACACCCTGGAGGAAACCATCCAGCTGCTGTCTGCCGGACGCATTGACGCGACCCTGAATGCGGATGTCTCCTTCTACGATTACCTGAACGTCCATCCGGATGCCGACTTTAAGATCGTGGCCCAGACTGAGGATGCCTCTCACGTTGCCATCCCCCTGCGCAAGGGCGACAACAGCGCCACCCTGCTGGAAGCCGTCAACAACGCCATCGATGAGCTGCGCGCCGACGGCACCTTAAAGACCCTGAGCGAGAAGTACTTCGGTCAGGATATTTCCTCCGAGAATTGATTTTTCCCTGAATACGCCAAGAGGGCGGCTGCCGATGCAGCCGCCCTCCTTTTGTTATGCGTGAAAATAATCATAGATGGTCTGTGCCAGCTGGGGGCCAACGCCGGGGGTATTTTCCAGCTGGTCGGGGGTGGCTTCCTTCACCGCACCCACGCTCTTGAACTGCGTCATCAGGGCCTTGGCCGTTTTGGGGCCCACGCCGGGCACCTCGGTCAGGGTGGAGGAATAGCTCTTCTTCCGCATCTGCTGCTTGCGGTAGGCATTGGCAAAGCGGTGGGTCTCGTCCTGGATGGCCGTGATAAAGGTGAATGTCCCCCGGTTCATATTGATGGCGATCTCCCGGCCCTCACTGTCCACGATGGCGCGGGTACGGTGATGGTCATCCTTGACCATGCCGTAAAGGGGCACATCGGCCAGCGAAGTGCCTGCCAGCGCCGCCTTGGCCGCGCTGACCTGTCCCCGGCCGCCATCCATCAGCAGCAGGTCCGGCTTCTGCCCGAAATAATTATCGCTGCCCTGCCCCTGTGCGGCCAGTGCGGCGTATTTCTCATACTCCGCCGCCCGCCGGGACACCGTCTCGGCCAGCGAAGCGTAGTCGTCTGTTCCCAGCACGGTCTTCATCCGGAACTTCCGATACCCGGCTTTGTAGGGCTTGCCATCCCGGAAGGTGACCATGCCGCAGACGCTGGTGCCATCGCCCCAGTTGGAGATATCGTAGCTCTCAATGGTGCGGGGCGGCTTGGAAAGCCCCAGCACCTGCGCCATCTCATCCAGCAGCTTTTCCTCACGGGCGTAGCGGCCGCTCTCCCGGGCCAGCCGTTCCACCGCGTTGGTGTGGGCCATCTCCACCAGATGGGCCTTATCTCCCCGCTGGGGCACATAGAGCTGCACCTCACTGCCCCGCTTTTCGTTCAGGGCCTGCTGCAGCGCCTCGCTGTCCGGCGGCAGCTCGTCCACGGCAATGATCTTTGGGACCTGCTCATCGTCCAGATAGTACCGGGGCAGAAACTCCTCCCGCACGGCGGCAATGTCCGCTGTATCGTGGAAAAGGAACTCCCTCTTATCGGTCAGCCGCCCCTCCCGGAAGCGCAGGACTGCCGCGCAGACACTGCTGGGGGTACCGGCCAACGCCACCACATCCATCTCCACCTCCGGGTCTACCACCACCTTCTGGCCCGCTGTCACCTTGGTGATGGCGTTGATCTGGTCCCGAAGGAGGGCCGCTGTCTCAAATTCCAGCCGGTCAGAGGCTTCCAGCATCCGCTCGTTCAGGGTCTTGAGAATGTCCTTTTTGCCGTACCGGATCAGATGCACCGCGTTTTTTACGGCCTGATTGTAGTTCTCGCAGCTGATCTTGCCGCTGCACACGGCCATGCACTTGCCGATATGGGCATTCAGGCAGGGCCGCCCCTTGCCGATATCCTGGGGGAACCGCTTGCTGCACCGGGGCAGCAAAAAGGCATCCAGCGCAGTCTCGGCCATCTGCCGGGCCGCAAAGGACGAGGTATAGGGGCCGATGTATTCAGCATCGTCCTCCTCCTTTTGCAGCACGAAGGATAGTCGGGGCCAGGCTTCCCGGGTCACCTTGATATAGCTGTAACCCTTGTCATCCTTCAGCAGGATATTGTACTTGGGGGTGTGCGCCTTGATCTGGCTGGCTTCCAGCACCAGCGCCTCGAACTCGCTCTGGCAGACGATGACATCAAACGCATAGGCGTGGGCGATCATCTGGCTGACCTTGTTGTCGTGGGGCACCCCTTCGCGGAAATACTGGCTCACCCGGATGCGCAAACGCTTGGCCTTGCCGATATAGATGATGGTATCGCTTTTGTCCCGGATGATATACACACCGGGCAAAAGCGGCAGCATACAGGCTTTCTGATACAGTTCTGCTTTGGTCATGGCAGCTCCTTGGTAAAACAAAAAGCGGCAGGAAAAACATCCCGCCGCCTCAAAAATCAAAGGCTCGAATTACTCTGCAAAGCCAGACTCGACCAGCTTGATCAGGCCATCAACAGCAGCCTGCTCGTCTGCGCCGTCAGCGATGATGCGGATGGTGGTGCCGCCCACGATGCCCAGAGACAGAACGCCCAGCAGGCTCTTAGCGTTCACGCGGCGCTCTTCCTTCTCGACCCAGATGGAAGACTTGAATTCGTTAGCCTTCTGGATAAAGAAGGTAGCCGGACGAGCGTGCAGACCAACCTGATTTTCAACGGTAACTTCTTTGACGTACATAGTAAAACGCTCCTATCTATTATCGTTCTCGGGAATTCGATTTGTTTCTTGCCTGTTGCGTTGTACCTATTTTAGCGCAAGCCGAAACCAATGTACAGCCCCAGAACGCATTTTTGGCGGTTTTCCCAATGATGAGGGGGGTCTTTTTCGCCTTTTATACAAAGATAACAAAATTATTCCCCCAGTGTTGGCCGGGTAATACAAAAGTTTTCAACATTTTTTCGACCTTCGACGGTTTCCCGGCCCCTTCGACCCTGTTTTCAGCCCTGATAGCGCATTTCCAGCACCTGACTGGGGCGCACCACCAGCGGGTCTTTGGCCGGGTCGAATTTCTCCTTTGCGCCCACTACCTGCCAGCCCATGCGGCGGTAAAGAGCCAGTGCCCGGGTGTTGGTGTTCAGCACCGTAAGCACCGGGTGCTCATGCTCCGGCAGTTTCTTCCGGGCGAAATCCAGCATCTTCTGGCCGATGCCCCTGCCCCGGGCGCTCTCCGTCACAAAAAGGTGCTCCACCTGCCCGGTCTTGTGGTGTACGCTGACCGTGGCATCCGGCACATCCTTGGTGTAGTGGAGGTAGCAGATCCAGCCTTCCTGCTTTTCCTGCTGCAGCTGGGGCAGGAACATCTCCGGGGTCAGGGCATCCAGCGCTTCCTGCACCCAGCCCCCGGCACAAATGCTCCGGCGGCCCTCCGCAAACAGCTTTGCGGCAGCCTCCATCTGCTCGGCGGTCTTGACCAGTCGGACATTCTCGCCCCGCTTCCACTTGGGGATCTCGGTCAGGGGATGGGTCTCACACCACTGCTCGTAGAGCTCCGGGCGGCGCAGACGGGTGCGCTCCCGGCTCTGCTGCCCCCGCCAGGCATCGATCTTCTGGTGGTTGCCCTCCAGCAGGACAGGCGGTACAGCACGGCCCTCCCAGACCTCGGGCCGGGTGTACTGGGGGTACTCCAGCAGACCGTCCCAGTAGCTCTCCTCCTCGTAGCCCTTCTGCTCAGCCAGAACGCCGGGCTTCAGGCGGAGGACGCTGTCTGCCACCACCAGGCTGGCCAGCTCGCCGCCGGTGAGGATATAATCGCCGATGGAAATTTCCTCGTCCGCAAAGGCATCGATCACGCGCTCATCAATGCCCTCATAGTGGCCGCAGACCAGGGTCAGGTTGTCGTACTGGGCCAGCTGCCGGGCGTGCTCCTCGGTATAGCGCTGCCCACCTGCCGTCAGGAATACTATATGCGGCGCAGGCCGTCCCTGTTCCTGCACTTCCTTCTGGACTGCCCGCAGGCAGTCGGCAATGGGCTGGGCATAGAGCACCATGCCGCAGCCGCCGCCATAGGGATAGTCGTCGGTCTGCTTCTGTTTATTCAGGGTGTAGTCCCGGATCTGGTGGCAGTGGGTCTCAATATATCCCTTTTTGGCGGCACGGCCGATGATGCTGGAATCCAGCACCTGCTGGCACATCTCCGGGAAAAGGGTCACGATGTCCACACGCATCCCCATGGCTCACTCCTCCTCCCGCTCACTGTCAAAATCGTCATCCAGCAGGCCCGGGATGGGGGTGACAAGGAGATAGCCCTCCGGCGGGTTGCGCTCTTTCAAAAAGGCATCCACCCCGGGGAACATATATTCCTTGCCGCCGGGGGCCTTGACGGTGTAGATATCCTGTGCGCCGGGGTGGTCCACGCTGGTCACCACGCCGTACACCTTGCCGGTATCGGCATCCCGCACTTCACACCCGATGAGGTCGGCCACATACCACTTGCCCGCAGGCAGGGTAGCATCGTCACGGTCAAAGTAGAACACCTGCCCCCGCAGGGCACGGGCGGCATCCATATCGCTGACCCCTTCCAGCTGGAGCAGGGCCATCTGCCCCTGGGGGCGAATGGAGGTGATCTTGTAGCACCTGCCGCCCTGGGGGGTGGTGTACAGGCGGCCCACCTTTTTCAGAAAGGCCACACCGTCACACCACAGCTCCAGCTTCATCTCGCCGCGCACACCGTGGGTGGTCACCACCTTGCCGGCTTCCAAGTATTTCTGCATTGCTTTTACTCCTGTCCAAAACCTCTCAGGCGCTTCGCGCCAGCTCCCCTAATAGGGGAGCCAAGTTCACGCAGCTGTTTTCTTGCCTCCCCTGCCAGGGGAGGTGTCACCGCAGGTGACAGAGAGGTTCTATTCTTCTATACACAAAAAGGCCCCTTGCCTTGCGGCAAAGGGCCCGTAGGGTGCTCAGTCGATCTCAACAAGGACCTTTTCATCGACCCGCACAGCAGCCGCGCGCATCACCACACGAATGGCTTTTGCGATCCGGCCCTGCTTGCCGATGACACGGCCCATATCTCCCTCTGCCACGCTCAGGTGGTAGACGATGGTGCCGTCCTCGCGAGGCTCGTCCACCGTGACCTTAACGGCTTCCTTATCCTCCACGAGACCGCGGGCAACTGCCAGCAACAGCTCCTGCATGAGTCAGCCCTCCCTACTTACAGAACGTTGGACTTCTTCAGCAGGACGCGAACGGTATCAGTGGGCTGTGCGCCGTTGGCGATCCACTGCTTTGCCTTCTCAGCGTCGATCTTGATCTCGGAAGGCTCCTTGTTGGGGTCGTAGGTGCCGATCTCTTCGATGAAACGGCCGTCACGGGGGAAGCGGCTGTCAGCAACAACAACACGATAGAAGGGAGCCTTCTTGGCGCCAACGCGGCGCAGACGAATCTTAACTGCCATGGTAAATATCCTCCAAAAATTGTTTTGTGCGGCCCTTGCGGGCGCATGTTGATTATATTGTACAAACCCGCAAGGGGGTTGTATCACAAAAATTATTTCAGTCCGCGGAAGGCATTGGGGTTGCCCATCATGCCGCCCAGGCGGCGAGCAAAGCCCTTGGGGCTTTTCTTGAACTGCTTCATCATCTTCTGCATCATTTCAAACTGCTTGAGCAGCTTGTTCACGTCGGCCACGGTGGTACCGCTGCCTGCCGCAATGCGGCGCTTGCGCTTTGGGTTGATGATGGAGGGCTTCTCGCGTTCTTCCTTGGTCATGGAATAGATCATGGCCTCGATGCGGTCGAACGCCTTTTCATCGACCTGACTGGGATCGATGCCGCTGCCGCCGGGCAGCATGCTCAGCATCGCGCCTGCACCGCCCATCTTGCGGATCTGTGCGAACTGGTCCAGCATGTCGTTCATGTCGAACTTGTTCTCCATCATCCGCTTGGCGGTCTCTTCGGCTGCCTTTTCGTCGGCCGTCTCCTGCGCACGCTCGATCAGGCTCAGCACATCGCCCATGCCCAGAATGCGGCTTGCCATGCGGTCGGGATGGAACACATCCAGATCGTCCAGCTTTTCGCCGGTGCCCTGGAACTTGATGGGCTTGCCGGTAACGGCCAGCACCGAAAGTGCCGCACCGCCGCGGGTATCGCCGTCGGTCTTGGTGAGGATGATGCCGTCGATGCTCACCTTCTCGTTGAAGGTCTTGGCAACGTTCACAGCGTCCTGACCGGCCATGGCGTCCACCACCAGCAGGGTCTCGTCCACAGGAACGGCTTCCTTGATGTCCACCAGCTCCTGCATGAGCACATCGTCGATCTGCAGACGACCGGCGGTATCCAGGATCACGATGTCATTGCCGTAATCCTTGGCGTGTGCCAGCGCCTTCTTTGCAATTTCCGGCGGCTTTGCGCCCGGCAGCGTGAACACCGGTGCGCCCGCCTGTTTGCCCACCACCTGCAGCTGATCGATGGCCGCAGGGCGGTAAATATCGCAGGCCACCAGCATAGGGCGGCGGCCCTGTTTGATAAAGTACTTTGCCAGCTTTGCGGCGTGGGTGGTTTTACCGTTGCCCTGCAGGCCGCAGAGCATGATGATCGTCTGGCCCTTGTTCTTGATGTTCAGGCGGGCCGCCTCGCTGCCGCCCATCAGGGCAACCAGCTCTTCGTTGACGATCTTGACCACCTGCTGTGCCGGGGTCAGGCTTTCCATGACCTCCTGACCCATGGCGCGCTCGGACACCTTTGCACAGAAGTCCTTGGCAACCTTGTAGTTGACATCGGCTTCCAGCAGGGCCATGCGCACCTCACGCATCGCGGCCTTGATATCTGCCTCGGTCAGCTTGCCGTGACCGCGCAGCTTTTTGAACACACCGGCAAGGCGGTCGGTAAGGGATTCAAATGCCATTGTACGGTGCTCCTTTCACAGGTTTCAGCTCTCGTTTGCTTCGTCGATGGAGCGGATGAGCTTTAACATTTTGGTCAGCTGGTGTTCGTACTCGGTGGTGGTCAGGCCCTGCGGGCCGGTGCACTCGAACCGTGCATCGATCACCATTTGCTCCAGCTCTTCCAGCTTCTGCTGCACGCGGCGGTAACGCGCCGCAAAGCCGACCTTTTCCTCCAGCTCCTTCAGCGCGTTCTCGCCATGCTTGATGGCATCCCGCGCACCCTGACGGGTGATGCCGAAGTTCTCGCCGATCTCGCTCAGCGAAAGGTCATCGTTGTAATACTGGCGCAGCATTTCGCGCTGTTTCTCGGTGAGCACCTCACCGTAAAAGTCCAGCAGATAGCCCATTTCCAGATCTTTTGCCATCCTCTGATCCCCCGGTTTTGTGCCTGTCCTTTCGAGAAGTGATGTAAAGTTCATTTGCTTTACGGATGAAGTATAGCAGATGCACCGCATCCTGTCAAGAGCCTTTCGGAGATTTTTCCAGAAAATCCGCCAAAAATTCGCCGTTTTTGCTAAAAGGCATCTTGACGCGCGCAGTCCTTTTGCGTTAGGATAATATTGTTGTATCCCATGAAAGGAGGGTCTTCGTGCCGATCTACCCCAATTTTTACCAGACGCTCAGCGCCTGCCCCATCGTGGAGCTGCGCGGCTATGCTGCCGCCTGCGGGCTGAAGGGACGGCTGTATGCCTATCTGGACTTTGCAGGCCCCACCGGCACGGCCCGGGACGGCCTTGCCGAAGGGATGCTGGCCCTTGCCATTGAAAAAAAGAAGCTGATCTCCGGTCAGCCCATCATTGAAGCGGCCTCCGGCCCGTTTGCCGCTGCGCTCACGCTGGCGGGCCTGACCGCCGGTCACCCGGTGGTTCTGGTGATGCCGGAAGATGCCCCCGCCCTGCGGCAGGAGACCCTGCTGCGGCTGGGTGCGCAGATCCGCCACAGCCCGGCCCGCAGCGGTGTGAACGGTGCCCGCCGTCTGGCGGCACAGACCGCCGCCGCCAACGGCTGGTACTACATGGACTGGCTTGCCAACGATGATAACCCGGAGTACCACCGCCGCGTTACCGGCCCTGCCATTGTGCAGAGCATCGCGCGGGAGGGCAAAAGCGCCGTGGACGCTATCGTGATCGGCGTGGGCAGCGGCGGCACCGTGACCGGCGTGGGCGAGACCATCAAGGCATGGACGAACGATGTGCGCATCGCCGCCGTGGAGCCTTACGAATCGCAGGCGCTGGGCGGCGGCCTGACCGGCCACCACGGCATCAGCGATCTGGGCTACGGCTTTGTGCCGGAAAACTTCAACGCCTATGTGGTGGACAACGTGGTGGCGGTGAACACCACCGACGCGCAGCGGGCCGCGCAAAAGGTGCTGCGCACCGATGCCATCCCGGCTTCGGTGGCATCCGGTGCCGTTTTGCAGGCGGCTGCACAGCTCATCCATGTAGGTGCCAGCCGCTCTGCCCTTGCCATCCTGCCCGGACGGCAGATCGTAAACACATTATAAGGAGAAATCATAGCGTTCCCATGACAAACGACATGACAAAGGGAGCCATTACACCGCTCCTGATCCGTTTTACCATTCCGCTGGTACTTGGCAACCTGTTCCAGCTCACCTACAACGCCGCCGACAGCATCATCGTGGGCAAGTTCGTGGGCGAGGAAGCTCTTGCCGCCGTCGGCACCTCCAACCCGCTCATGACTCTGGCCATCCTGTTTATCAACGGCATGTGTCTGGGTGCCGGCATTCTGGTCAGTACCGCATTCGGTGCCGGTAATACCCAGCTGATGGAGCGTCAGGTGTCCACCACCGCCATTGCAGGCACCGTGTTCTCGCTGGCATTCTCGGCGCTGTGCGTCATTCTGGCCACGCCCCTGCTGCAGCTGATGCAGGTGCCCGCCGATATCCTGCCCATTGCGGTCAGCTACCTGCGCATCGTGTTTGCAGGCCTGATCTTCACCTTCTTCTATAACTTCCTTGCCGCCACCATGCGTGCACTGGGCGACAGCAAGAGTGCCCTGTATTTCCTGATGATCAGCTCTGTGCTGAACATCGGCGGCGACCTGTTCTTTGTGCAGGTGCTGAACTGGGGCAGCAACGGCTGCGCCCTTTCCACCGTGGTCAGCGAAGCACTGTGCTGCGTGCTGTGCGTACTGTACATCCGCTGGAAGGTGCCCATCCTGCAGCTGGGCAGGCGCTGGCTGGTGTTTGATGGCAAGCTGCTGCGCAAAACGGTCAGCTACGGCTGGGCCAGCGCCATGCAGCAAGCCACCGTGCAGCTGGGCAAGATCGCGGTGCAGGCCATCGTGAACACCATGGGTGTCAACGCCATGGCTGCCTTTACCGCTGCTTCCCGCATTGACGACTTTGCCTATACCCCGCAGCAGAACATCGGCCACGCCATGACCACCCTCATGGCGCAGAACCGGGGTGCCGGCAAGCACGACCGTGTGAAACAGGGCTTCCACTGCGGTATGCGCATCGAAGCCGCTTACGGCGTGCTGATCGCCGTTGCATGCTTTGCCGGTGCGCCCTTTATCATGAAGCTGTTCGTCACCGACCCGGAGGTCGTCCATCTGGGCGTGCGCTTCCTGCGCACGGTTTCCCTGTTCTACCTGATGCCCGCAGCCACCAATGGCATTCAGGGCTTCTTCCGCGGCATTGGCGATCTGAAGGTCACGCTGGTGTCCAGCACTTTCAACATGGTGTTCCGTGTGGCGGCAGCTGCGGTGTTCGTGCTGGTGTGGAAAATGGAGATCGAAGCTCTGCCTTACAGCTATGCGGTGGGCTGGGTCGTCATGCTGCTCTACGAGCTGCCCATGCTGGTTCGGTATCTGCGCAGCCATGGAGACGAATTATGATCGTTTTATTTGATTTGTGATACGAAAAAGGCTCTGCATCGCAAGGATGCAGAGCCTTTTTCGTATTAAACTTACTTGCGGCTTGCCAGCAGGTTCTCGATCTTCTTCAGCGGGTCGATGATGCTGGAAACGGACATGTCGTGGTTCAGAGCCACCACAAAGTATGCAGCGTACTTGGAAACATCCACATCCACATACCAGTCGCGGGTGAGCAGCTCAGGCATCCGGTAGGTCAGGTTGGTGCCCACAACATAGGTCAGCTTGCCCTCGGCCACAGCCTTGTCGAACTTCTCCAGACCGCTGGTGAACAGGGGGAAGGTGGCGTTGGCGATGATGTTGGCAGCGCCGCGCTCCTTCAGGTTGCTGGCGACCTCCAGCATGCTCTCGCCGGAAGCAATGATGTCGTCTGCGATAAAGACGGTCTTGCCTTCCACGCTCTCGCCCAGATACTCGTGGGCAACGATGGGGTTGCGGCCATTCACCACGCGGGTGTAATCGCGGCGCTTGTAGAACATGCCCAGATTGCAGCCCAGCACGCTGGAGAAGTACATGTTGCGGTTCATGGCGCCCTCGTCCGGGCTGACCACGGTAAACTTGCTCTTATCAAAGGAGAGGTCCGGGTCCTTCTTCAGCAGGCTCTTCAGCACCTGATAGGTGGGCATTGCGTTATCAAAGCTCATCAGCGGCACAGCGTTCTGCACGCGGGGGTCATGAGCATCAAAGGTGATGATGTTGCGCACACCCATGGTCTGCAGCTCCTGCAGGGCCACAGCGCAGTCCAGACTTTCGCGCACCACACGGCGATGCTGACGGCCACCGTACAGGCTGGGCATAATAACCGACACACGGTGTGCCTTGCCGGCCACTGCCTGGATCAGGCGCTTCAGGTTGGCGAAGTGATCGTCCGGAGACATGTGGTTCTCGTAGTTGAACAGCTTGTAGGTCACACTGTAGTTGCCGGGATCGACCACGATGAAGATATCGTCGCCGCGCACCGACTCCTTCACCAGACCCTTGGCATCGCCACTCTGGAAGCGGGGGCAGTCGCAAGGAATAATGAAGGTCTCTTTGTCAATTCCGGCAGCCTTGGCCCAGCGGACCAGATGCTTGTCGATCAGGCCGGTCAGTTCCTCTGCACCGGGGCAGGAAATCAGCCGCATATCTGCCACGCTGGGCTGCTCAAAGAACGACTTCGGGGAAATTTCAATAGACATAGTCATAACTCCTTATTGCTGTTTACGATCCGTATCATGCACACAAGAGCGCATATCTGGTTTTATTTTATCACATTTCGTCGATTCTGCCATATCAATTTGTTTCATGTCAGGATTTTCTGCGCCTTGCACAGCTGTTTTTCTTTTTTCTCAAAGAGAATGTGTGTTTTCGACAAAAAGACAGCCGATTCTTTGCCATTTCTCAATTTTCGTCTGATTTTGCAAGAAAAGTAGGACTTTTGAAGTCGTTTCGCAAGCCCCCGGGGAGCTTCCTGAGCAAATGATCCGGAGGGCGGGCAATGGAATGGCCCGCTGCATTTGCGTGGAAAGCTCCCCCGAGGGCTCTCCGGCGTCTCTGCACAAAAAAGCGCCCTGCCGTTTTCGCGGCAGGGCGCTTTTTCCAATGGTTGATGAAGCTTTATGAAGAGACGCTTTTACTTGTCCGCATTCGCCTTTGCCTGCAGGCCGAAGGCCTTGTCCCAGGCCTGAATGACCTTGAGCTTGGGCACCCAGCCGTTGGGATGGAAGCGGTCGTTGTCGTTGTCGCGGACATGGAGATATTCGTTCTCGACGCACCACTGTGCAGCCTTCTGCAGGTCGGTGTCATCCTCATCGATGTCGCTGTAGGTGAACGCCGTCTTGGGTTCGGGCTTGTCTGCGTGCTCCCACATCAGCAGGGCCAGCTCTCCGCGGGTGGAGGGCACCACGCCGATGAGGTGCTTCAGGTACAGGCGGGTGGCGAGCTCATAGCCGCCGATGACTGCTGCGCCGCCGATGACCACACCGATCACAGCGCCGCTGCCGTCGTCGCCCGGCTCCGGATCGGGGTCAGGGCTGGGGCCGGGGCCCGGGTCGGGTTCTGGTTTGTCCACAGACTCCCACAGCGCGGTCAGCGTTGTGTTGGCGGTCAAGGTCAGCTCCATGCCGACGGGGTAACGGTTGTCGGCTTCATCCTGCCAGGCTACGAACCGGTAGCCGTTCAGCGCCGGGGCTGCTGCCACGGTGGCCTTTTCGCCTTCCGGGTAGATCTTGCTTTCGTAATCTACGCCTGCTGCGCCGGTGCCGTCGTTCAGGTCATAACTGAGCTGATAGCCCTTTTCTGTTACGTTGGGGAACTGGCGTTTGCAGTAATTGCAGGTCTTGGTCACTTTGCGCTCGAAGTGGTCGCCCTTGTTCTCCCACTCAGAAACAGGATCGATCGTATATGCATTGTCTTTTTCGCCGTCGGTGTAGTCATGGGTCAGCATTTCGCCCTCGCTCCACACGAGTTTGCCGTTCAGATAAACGTCTGTGTTGCCTGCATTATTCCCAGATTTTCCGCCGAAGCCAAATATCTGCGAGCAGGTAATCCGGTCTCTGGCGGCAGTAACTGTGCTGTTATTGATATTGATTGTGTTCTTGTGAGTGCCTTTGTTGCTGTCATTGATATTCAGTGCCTGTTTATTTAAAGATGTCGAGTTCACCGTACAGTAATTGAAATTGATGGTATAATCCCGCTGATCCGCCTCAAAGTCTGAATAAACATTGACCGCCTTGCCGCTGGTATTGAAGGTGCAGTTTTCAAAGGTCATTTCCTTGCAATAATAGGTCCAGATTGCGTAATCGCCATTTGGTGCATAGAAAGTACTGCCAATAAACTTTGCACTATTATATCCCCAGTAAGTAGTTCGCCCATAAAGCGCACAATTCTCCACGACAGTATCATTCGAATGCTTAAATCCAAGATAATTTGCCGTACCAGAACGAAGCGTCATATTTTTAAAGGTCACTTTGTTTGAACCTTTCAGGCTAAAGTCGTCTTTGTACGTCGTGTCGCACTCACCGGAGTTAAGTACTTTTGCGCCAATGTTCCATGCCGTCTTATCCGGCCCCAGCCCCACAAAGGTCAGGTCTTTGCCTGCTGTCACTTCCGTGCCATACAGCGTATAATTGCCTTCGCCCAGTTCGATGGTATCGGTTTCTTCGGCCTCCTTTACTGCTTTTTTAAGATCCGAGTATCTTTTGCCTGTGCTCACAAGTGTCACATCAGAAGGTGCGCCTTCACTGCCAGCACCCTCATCCGCAAATGCCATCATCGGAAGCATCTGAAACATCATTGCCGCCGCCAGCAGGGCAGCCAATACCCGATTTTTACCCTTATGTTTCAAAGTCGTTCATTCCTTTCCTCATTATCATTTTCATTGGCTTCTACGGTCTGATCTCAGTCCCGCCTGCGCCTCACCTCCCCGGCTTTTTGCTGTGCCGTCTCTTCTCCGGCTGTACTGATTCTATCATATCACTACCCCCCCCCCGTATTTCAAGAACAACTTACCTATTTATTGACATTTGGCAAAAAATCGTCTGATAATTCTGCCTGCGGCTATAAATTTTTACCGTTTCTTTGCTTTCCGGCGTCTCTGTGCACAAAAAAGCCCCCCTGCCTTTTCAGGCAGAGGGACTTCTCTTCACTTACCTTCTATCCAGAAGGGAAACGTTTTTGTGTTCCGCTTACAGGGCAGCGACCGCAGCCTTCAGGGCATCCACGCGGTCGGTGTTCTCCCACTTCACGCCCAGATCCTCGCGGCCCATGTGGCCGTATGCGGCCAGCTTGCGGTAGATGGGCTTGCGCAGGTCGAGTTCGCGGATGATGGCGGCGGGGGTCAGGTCGAACACCTTCTCCACAGCCTGCTCGATCTTCTCATCCGAGACGGTGCCGGTGCCAAAGGTATCCACCATGATGGACACAGGCTTTGCCACGCCGATGGCATACGCCACCTGCACTTCGCACTGCTTGGCAAGACCTGCAGCCACGATGTTCTTTGCCACCCAGCGGGTCGCATAGGCTGCGCTGCGGTCCACCTTGCTGGGGTCCTTGCCGGAGAAGGCACCGCCGCCGTGACGGGCATAGCCGCCGTAGGTGTCCACGATGATCTTGCGGCCGGTCAGGCCGGTGTCACCCTGCGGGCCGCCCACGACGAAGCGGCCGGTGGGGTTGATGTAATACTTGGTGTTCTCGTCCAGCAGCTCGGCGGGGATGGTGGCCTTGATAACCTTTTCCATCACGTCTGCACGCAGCTGTTCCATGCTGACGCTGTCGCTGTGCTGGCTGGAGATGACCACAGCATCCACACGCACGGGCTTGTTGTTCTCATCGTACTCCACAGTGACCTGGCTCTTGCCATCCGGACGCAGATAGTCCATCTCGCCGTTCTTGCGCACCTCGGTCAGGCGCTTTGCCAGCTTGTGAGCCAGACTGATGGGCATAGGCATCAGCTCCGGGGTCTCATCGCAGGCATAACCGAACATCATGCCCTGATCGCCTGCACCGCCCACCTGATCGTTGGTGCCCAGTGCGATGTCGGGGCTCTGGCCGTCGATGTTGGAGATGACGGCACAGGTGTCGGCATCAAAGCCGAACTTTGCGCGGGTGTAGCCGATATCTGCCACCACCTCGCGGACGACCTTCTGGAAATCCACATAGCAGTTGGTGGTGATCTCGCCCATGATGTGCACAAGGCCCGTGGATGCACAGGTCTCGCAGGCCACACGGGCATCGGGGTCGTGGGTCAGAATTTCGTCCAGAATGGCATCCGAGATCTGGTCGCAGATCTTGTCGGGATGTCCTTCGGTGACGGACTCAGAAGTAAACAGGTGTCTTGCCATTTGTTTTGCCTCCTAAAGTTTTTACAGCAGGGTGTGTATTTCTTGCTCCAACATTCCGTTCAAGCTTTTTTGCGCGAAAAATAAAAGCGCCCAGAGCCCGAAAGCTCTGAGCGTTGCACTCTTATCTCTCGGTTTCCCGCAGGATTTGGCACCTTGCGCTCACGCGCAGGTTGTCGGGCTTCACAGGGCCTGTCCCCTCAGCCGCTCTTGATAAGTCGGTATTCAGTTGGTACGTTCAGTATTCTATCATTGCTTCGTCAGATTGTCAAGAAGAGTATCACTCTTTTTAGACATTATTCTGAAATTGATGGAGCATTCCCCTGCTCCGGTACGGCATGGCCGTTCCGGGCGGCGTGGAAGGCGCGCTTTTCCGCATACATCCGCTCGTCCAGTTCCACCAGAAATTTCTCCACGCTGCCGCCCTCATACTTTGCCACACCGGTGGAGAAAGACAGCTGAAAGCTGCCCGCCGGGGCGGCGGCGTTATAGCGCTGCACCCGCTGCTCGATGGCGGCACAGATCTTATTCAGGATCTCCTCCGAGCCGTGCCGGATCAGCACCATGAACTCATCGCCGCTTATGCGGATGGCTACCGAGTTTGCCACCAGCGCCCCGGACAGGATGTGACCGATCTCCTGAATGGCGCGGTCGCCCGCACCATGACCGTAGGTGTCGTTGATCTCCTTGAAGCAGTTCACGTCCATCATGATGCCGTAAATATCCTTTTCCTGCGTGGCGTGGATGCGCTCCAGACAGTAGTTCATGTACTTGCGGCCAAACAGACCGGACAGCTCGTCGATATAGCTGCGCAGACTGCGGAGCTGACTGTCCACAAACACAAAGGCGATGGCCACCGACAGCCAGCCGAAGGCCATACCGTAGAACGCACCCTGCAGCACCGTGCCCACCGCACAGGTGATCACAAAGTAGTACACCGAGAAAAACTCCACCGTAACGCCATCGCGCTTGGCCTTATGCACCTGCCACACGCTCTCGGCATAATAGCCGAACAGCAGCAGGTAAAGCAAACTGTTCAGCGGACCGCGATGGTAAACGTTGTCCGCGGAGATGGTAAAGATCCATCCTGTGCCGAAAAGGTTCGCCGCCAGCAGCGCCAGAACAGCCAGCAGCGGCGCACCCAGAAACAGATGCCTTCTGCGCAGGCGTCCGGTGCTGCGGTAGACCCGGAAGTCCACATACAAACACCACGCAAAGCCCACGCTCACGGCAGCGCCGGTGCAGACGGTGTTCATGAGGTACAGCCAGAACCGGCTTGCCGCGCCGGGCACGCCGTCCAGCAGAAAGCTGATCGTCTCTGTCGCCTGTGCCAGCAGAGTCACCACCAGCATCTGGCAGAACAACTCACTTCCAACACTGTTTTTACTCTCGCCGCGCACCCGCAGCAGAAACAGAAAGCATACCAGCACCGCCCCTGTGCCATTGGCCACAAGGATCTCGGGTATATTCATTGCATTTCCTCCCCTGCCCGCCTTATCCCACAAGGCAGACAGCCCCTGTTTTATACAGTATCTATTTGTATTATATACCCTGCCGCGCCCCGCTTGCAAGGCTTGGCATCAAAAAGGGCCGCTGCACAGCAATTTGTGCAGCGGCCCTTGGGAAAACCAGACGATCCAGAACAACCTTCGCGTGCGCTCTGGTTCTGTTCTGCGGAAATATTACTTATAATTGCATTTTTTCGCAGAAAGATCAATAGCCCTTTGCCTGCTCGCCGTTCAGAATTTTGACAGCGCGGGAGGTGCCCAGACGGTCAGCACCCAGCGCAAGGAAGGTCTCCATGTCCTCCACGGTAGAAATGCCGCCGGCAGCCTTGACCTTGCAGCGGCCATGCACGCCCTTGACCATCAGCTCCACATCGTGGAAGTTTGCGCCTGCGGTGGAGAAGCCGGTGCTGGTCTTGATGTAGTCCGCGCCTGCCTCGCAGACGATATCGCACATCTTTTCCTTTTCCTCGTCGGTCAGCAGGCAGGTCTCGATGATGACCTTCAGGACCTTGTCGCCCACCGCCTGCTTCACGGCGCGGATGTCCTCGCGCACGGCATCGTACTCCTTGTTCTTCAGGCGGCCGATGTTGATGACCATATCCACCTCGGCGGCACCATTCTCAATGGCAGTCTTGGCTTCAAACGCCTTGCTGGCGGTATCCATGGCACCCAGAGGGAAGCCCACCACGCAGCATACCGGGATGCGGCCCGCCATATACTCCACCGCCTGCTTGACGTAGCAGGTGTTGATGCAGATGGATGCGGTGTGGTTTGCAATGGCTTCGTCACACAGGGTCTGGATCTGGGGCCAGGTGGCCTCCGGCTTCAGCAGGGTGTGATCGACATGGGAGAGAATTTCTTCACGAGTCATGTTTTTTTCTCCTTTTTTACTTGCTGGCACGGCGCACCTTTGCCATGCCGACAGCACTCAGGGCAATTGCAGTTGCTGAGACCGTTGCACCAATGATGCCCAGCACCAGACCGGAGACCAGAAATGCAAAACCTTTCAGACCACGCTTCATAAAACCGTACCTCCTAAAGTGTTGATGATTTGTAAAACCCTCTCAGTCATCTCGCATACGCTCGATGCCAGCTCCCCCGAATGGGGGAGCTTTATGCTCGGAGGAGAAGTTTTTCTTCTCCTGCAAAAAAGCTCGCCCTTCGGGAGAGCTGTCGCCGTCAGGCGACTGAGAGGGTTCTGCTTACTTTTTCTTAAAAATGATCAGCTTGCTGAACACATAGTTCAGCACGATCACCAGTACATTGGAAAAGACCTTCACGGCAAGGCCCCACAGTGCCTGCGCATTGTAGCGGCTGGTAACGAAGATCGCCGTGGGGCCGTCTGCACCGCCGATGACGGCAATAGCGGCAGAACCATCCGTGACCCCCGCCGGTGTGCCTGCATAGGAGGCTGCCATCTGGATGGCCGTATCCGGGCCAAGCCAGTGGGCCACCACGCTCAGCACCCCCTGCATCAGCTCGTCCATCAGCGCTGCACCCTGCGCAGCCAGCAGATTGCCCAGCACCAGCATAATTGCAGTGTCCAGCAGCATTGTACCCAGACGACAGGTGACGAATGCACCAAATTCTCTCGCCATGGCCTTGCCCTGCGTTTTGCTGCGGAACACAAAGGCGCGGTTGGTGCAGTAGGCAAACAGGATGCAGATGATGTTATCCAGTACATTGCCCCAGCTGTTGGCGGCTGTATAGCCAAACAGCTTGTTGAACAGCGCATACAGCACAATGTTCAGCAGGGTGCACAGCACGCCGAAAACCAGATAGCTCAGCACTTCCCAGTGTTTCTTGAAAAAATTTATCATAGTTCGTCAAACCCTCTCCGTCCGCTCGCGCTGCTCGCGTCCACCTCTCCCGAAGGGCGAGGTTTTATTGCGGGCGCGGCGAGCCTGCCCTCTTTTGCCAAAAGCTCTCCCCTTCGGGGGAGCTGTCACCGCAGGTGACTGAGAGGGTTCTCTCCTTAACAAAAACAGCCCCGCCGCCGTTTTCCCGGCAACGGGGCTGTTGATCGCATTGTGTCAGAAGCTTTTCTTCCGAACGAAAGGCTGATTACTCAGCGTCGTCGTTCAGCAGGGCCTTCATAGACAGGCTGATGCGCTTCTTGTCGAAGTCGACATCCAGCAGCTTCACATCGACCATATCGCCGACCTTCAGTATGTCAGAGACCTTCTCAACGCGGTCATTGCTGATCTCGCTGATGTGGACCAGACCATCAACACCCGGCAGGATGCGGACGAATGCACCGAACTTGGTCAGGGAGACGACCGGAGCATGGAAGGTGCTGCCGATGGGGTAGTTGTTCTTCAGCTGCTCCCAGGGGTTGTCCTCGGCCTTCTTGTAGCCCAGAGAGACCTTGTGGTTCTCGGTGTCGATGTCCTTCACATACACCTCGATGGTATCGCCAACGGAGACGACCTCGGAGGGATGCTTGATGCGGTTCCAGCTCAGCTCGCTGATGTGGCACAGACCGTCCACACCGCCGATATCGACGAATGCACCGTAAGAAGTCAGGCTCTTGACAACGCCGGTGTAGGTCTTGCCCACCTCAACGTTTGCCCAGAACTCTTCACGCTTTGCCTTGTTCTGCTCAGCGGTCACCTTGTTGATGCTGCCGACGATCTTGCGGCCGGAGCACTCGGTGACAACCAGCTGAACGTGCTGGCCAACCAGAGCGGTGTAGTCCTCATCACGGCGCATAGTAGCCTGAGAACGAGGAACGAACACCTTGACGCCCTTGACGTTGACCACAACGCCGCCCTTGTTGAACTCGGTGACGTCGCCCTCGACGACCTCGCCGGACTCAGCGGCCTTAGCGATCTCTTCCATGCCCTTGCGAGATGCGAGCTTCTTGCGGGAGAGCTGGATGACGCCATCCTGATCCATAACCTTCTCGACGATGAGGTCCAGCTCATCGCCAACCTTCACCAGGTCTTCGACCT
>ENA-OQNN01000141-OQNN01000141.1-human-gut-metagenome-genome-assembly--contig:-NODE-141-length-86123-cov-25.340411_pt1 | contig 86123 bp, 103 predicted proteins | sample MGYA00242624_ERZ504870 | MGnify/ENA primary metagenome ERZ504870 (study PRJEB26092, sample SAMD00036379) | human gut metagenome | host: Homo sapiens | study: EMG produced TPA metagenomics assembly of... | reverse complement strand
ACGAGCGCACCGGTGCCAAGATCGTTCTGAAGGCTCTGGAAGCTCCTCTGCGCCAGATCGCTAAGAATGCCGGTCTGGAAGGCAGTGTCATCATCGACAAGATCATCTCTGCCAACAAGCCCAACTATGGCTTTGATGCTCAGAACGAGGTCTTTGTGGACGATATGATCGCTGCTGGCATCGTTGACCCCACCAAGGTCACCCGTTCCGCTCTGGAGAACGCAGCCTCCGTCGCTGAGATGGTGCTGACCACCGAAAGCCTGGTCGCTGATCTGCCGGAACCCCCTGCTGCGCCCGCTGCTGCAGGCGGTGACATGGGCGGTATGGGCGGCATGTACTAATAGCTGCCTGAAAACCGCATGAACACTTGATTTTTGGAGCGTGCGAAAACGGATTTACGCCAAACTTACGCCACTTACGCCAAAAAATCAAGCGCACTATAGGGTAACAAAATCGGCACTCGCTGAAAAGCGGGTGCCGATTTTTTGCGTCTAGGGGATTTGAAGACTCATGAAACCCACTGATGGATTCTGCGAGCGGCAGACTGTCAGCGGCTTTATTGTTGACGAAAAACAAAGGTAGGGATACAATAATAAAAAAGAATGTAAAACCGGAAGGGAGCGTGCCGCCGTGGAAAACCAGAGAGACTTCTGCACAGAATGCCGCAGAGAAACAAACTACACCCTGAAGAAAATCAAAATCAACCAGACAATTCGTGGGAAAGAGTATACTTTTGAGATCACGGCGGCTTTCTGCAACGAATGCGGCGGCGAAATGGGTGTTCCTGGTCTGCTGGACTACAACATAAAGGAGATTGACGAGCAGTATCGTAGCTTTCGAGCACTGGATGGATAGTGGGAGTATATCGAATCGATGATATAAAGTGATAGATACTAGGAAAGTGGCAGCAAAGGACAACTATAATGAAGGATACGCTTAACTTAGGCAAAATTAACCCGAATGAGCAAAGAAACAAAGTCCCAAAACATATTCCATCTAAGGTTCATCCAGATACATTGTTTACTTTTATGACAGATTTCGGATTTCTTTTGGGATGCTTAGAACATAAAATGCTTTCTCCACGGTATTGTGAAGAAGATGTACGATACTTAAATCTTAGAAGAGTAAAATCATTAGCCTATCCAATGAAATGCTTTTGTGATATCAGTCTAAAAAAGCTAAAAGTTCACATGGACTGGTATGGTGACTATGGAATTGCGTTTGAGAAAGAATGGGGAATGCGGCATAATATCCAGCCAGTGCACTATTTAAATGAAGAATCTGATTTAAGAAAGGATATTACAGAAGTATTAAAAGCTGCCCTGAATGAGGAAAAGGCCGGTTCTAAAACCCATGAAATGCTTAAAAACTATTTGTTGCATGAGTTAATGTATTATAAACCATATCAAGGAAAAATGAAAAACAGAAAAACCAAGAAAATAGCGGTCAAATGCCTTATGGATGAATGCGAATGGAGATATATTCCAGATGTAGCTACCCTTGAGCTTGAACAAGTGATAGTAAATCCCGGCGTGGAAAATGTAGGATATGTTCAATTGGCCAGCAACTCGATGAATTTTAGAGAAGAAGTTTCCCTGCATTTTGAGTATTCGGATATAAAGCACATCGTTCTTCAGACAAAAGAAGAATATCAGGAATTGAGCAGGGCTATCGATTCGTGGAAATTTGAAGACAAATCCGAAATTTTATCAAAAGTGATTATTTGGCCGGATAAGCAGGAGGATTTCTGATGATTCCAAATTTTAATAAAGCTTTTAAAAGCACTCCCACGGCAGAAAAAACAATACCCAAGGCTGTGATGGAATATTTGAATTCAACTGCTCCGACAGGAACAAGGTATATTCAAGACAAAGATGGTGGCATAACGTTAATAGCAGATGGAAAGCCATTTACCATCAGTGGATTTACACTTGAAATCCCCAAATCAATAAAAAAACAGGTTGAAAGTTTTAGCAAAGATGAGTTTAATCAATTTGTTTATAATGCGCAGATGGAGTTAAAAGTCAACCTAAATAAAGATGGGTATATTATTATTAATGGTGAAGAACTGCCAGTAGAAGCCTTGCACCGCAATATATATAATCCAATAAAGCAAAAGAATATGCAATTTTTCTTGATGCCAGAGCCGTTTCCGGAAGTGCCCGACATCAAAATTGCATCGGATAAATACACTCGCATATTGAAAATGAAACGATATCCTTATGCAAGTTTAACCGAGAAACATTTTGAAAGTGAAGATGGAAAGTCTCTGAAATTAAAATTAACTATGGATGACAAAAAAGAAAGTAGTCACATTCAGCTAACGTACAATTTGAATTGTGCAAAATCTGTTCAGGAAATCGTAGAAAGCGTGGAAATTTTTAATGCCTTTATAGATGGAAAAGGATATTTGATGGGTGAAAAAATACCATCGAATATGGTGCCCGATGAACCGAAAGACAAATTCGATAAAAAAACTTTGGAATTTTGGGAAAAGGTGCTAAAAGTAGAAACTGCATTAGGACTTACATTTAAGCCAACGAAAGATGTTCCCAAAATGGAAACAATATATAATATTGAAAAACTATACCAAACAATTATATTGAAAAAACCTATACGTGAAGAGCATAAAATAACCTCACTATCATCTGAATGGAATGCTGAGAGCATGGATCGAATAAAAAATGCAATCGGAAAACCAATGTATTTTCAGTATACAGGAGATCTGAAATTTAATATTATGGAACAAGAATTTGAGTGTCCCTCTATTTTTGGAATGTTTAATTGCAAGTTGGCGGATGTAAAGGTTGAAAATGGAGAAGCTACATTGTTTTTTGATGATGAGTCGAATGATAAGAAAGGGTATACATCGGTGCTATCATTCGCAACGGAGGCGGAGTTGGATGCGTATGGACATGCAGAAGAAAACAGTCATGCAGACGATTTGAAAAATGCACAGACAATTCAGGCTATTTTGAGCAAAAATTGAGATTGGCATAAAAACAGCCGCTCAGCGACCTTACGGTCTCGCTGGGCGGCTTATTTTTTGCGTTTCCAGAGCAAATATTCTTCGTAGCGGTGCATCTCGTTCTGTTCTTCTTCGGTCAGGCGCTGGCGCTGTTTGCGAGCCTCGTCTGAGGGGTCGATGTCGGTCAGACCCAGTAGGTAGTCGGCAGAGGTGCCATAACGCTTGCAGAGTGCAATCAAAACTTCATGGCTGGGAGATGCTTTGTCGCGTTCCCATGTGCGGACGGTAGGCACTGAAACATGAAATGCTTTTGCTAAATCTTCTTGCGTTTCACCGTTTAATTTGCGTAATTCCGCGAGCCGTTCGCCAATCATCCTAATCCCTGCCTTTCTTTGCTATCAGTATAAATAATATTGTCGCTTTTGACAAAAACCGATAATCCCGTTGTCAGTTTTGTTTAAAAGTGATAATATTATTATCATAATAGTGCGAAAGTGATAAGAATACTGACACTTCCGCCGCAACGCTAAGGCAAAGCGAGGGAATCCCCGTTGGAACAACTGATCGACTTTCACGCACCGGAAGTACAGGCGGTGCTGGATACACTTCTAAAAGACCGCTCCACAGGTAAAAACATCATCTGGGCAACCGACCCGCCGGAAGAACTGCAAACGGTAATGTACGAGCCGGTGACGGATAAATCGCCAATCACCGCACAGCAGCTCTGGCTGACCCACTACGAGGTGGTGCTGCCCCGGATGATGAAGCAGACCGACACCCAGCAGCAGCGCACCCGCAAAAAAGGCGAGGTGTTCAGCCCCGCATGGGTCTGCAATAAGATGAACAACGCACTGGACGCCGACTGGTTCGGTGCGCTGGGGGCAGAGCAGACCGCTGGGCAGTTCACAGTGGAGCTGCCCCAAGGCTGGCAGACGGTGGAAACGCCGGTGCAGTTCCCAGCGTGCAAGGGCAGGACCCCGGCATGGGTGCAGTATGTGCAGAGCCGCCGCTTGGAGGTGACCTGCGGCGAAGCTCCCTTTCTGGCGTCCCGGTACGATGCCGCCACCGGCGAGATGATCCCGGTGCTCCGGCGCATTGGCATTCTGGACCGCAAGCTGCGTGTGGTAAGCGAGAACGCCGCCACAGAGGACGAGTGGCGCAAATATGCCACCCATGCGGTGCAGTCCACCTACGGCTATGAGTATCAGGGAGATAATCTTTTGTTGGCGCGGGTCAACCTGCTGCTGACCTATGCAGAGCATCTGCAAGCCCGCTGGCAGCGCAAACCCACAAAAGAGGAGTTACAGCCTATCGCCAACATCATCAGCTGGAACCTGTGGCAAATGGACGGCTTGCACCTCTCTGTGCCCGGCGGAAAGCCCCAGCCGGAGGCAGAACAGCTTGACCTCTTTTCCATGTTCGGGGCGGCAGAGCCGCAGCCGCCCACGGTATCCTGTAAAGTGAAAAACTGGCGCAAGGGCAGCCATGGAACCGCCCAGAACTTTGAAACCATTCAGGAAGGGAGTACCAGCATGAAGTTTGATTATGTCATCGGAAACCCGCCGTATCAGGAAGTTGATGGAGGTTCAGGCGCAAGCGCAACGCCGGTATATAACAAATTCATTGAGGAAACAAAGACATTGAATCCAACGGCAATGTCTTTTATCATTCCAGCAAAATGGTATTCTGGTGGTAAAGGGTTGGATAAATTTCGAGAGCAGATGTTAAACGACAAACGAATGGCGGTACTCGTTGACTATCCTAACTCGCTGGATGTTTTTCCGAATGTGGATGTTGCTGGTGGTGTATGCTATTTTGTGTGGGCTAAGTCACATGATGGAAAATGCTACTACATAAATTACCGAGATGGGGTTAAGACATCCGAATACCGTGATTTGAATGAGTTTTCGACATTTATTCGTTATCCAATCGCTGCCGAGATAGTTAAGAAGGTGCGTCTGAAAGGAGAGCAGACGCTTGATACGATAGTTTCCAGCCGAAAGCCGTTTGGTCTTGCTACAAATGTGAAACCGCTCAAAGCAGGAGATATTCAACTGAGATTTAATGGTGGGATAGGCCCATATAAAAGAAGTTTGATTTCTACGGGTATAGAAAATATAGACCGCTATAAAATTGTTATTTCATATTTGACGGCAGAACACGCAGGACAGCCCGACAAGAACGGACAATACCGCATTCTCTCGACAATGGAAAAGCAGCCGCCGAAAGTAGTTTGTTCAGAAACGTATCTCGTTGCAGGAGCATTTGACACAGAAGCTGAAGCAGATAACTATATGAGATACCTAAAGACACGATTTGTGCGGTTTTTGATTTCGATTTTGGCGATGACACAGCATATCAGCAAAGGTATGTTTGGTTTTGTTCCTGTTCAGGATTTTTCAAGAGCGTGGACAGATGAAGAACTGTTTTCAAAGTATAAACTAACTTCTGATGAAGTGGCATTCATACAAAGCATTATAAAGGAGATGGCATAATGGCTGGCATAACCCTGCGCACTGCCCGGCAGGTGGTGCCCATGATCTACGCCTATACCACCCCGGAAATTGCCCGGCACAACGGCTGGACGAAGATCGGCTACACCGAGCAGTCGGTGGACAAGCGCCTGAAACAGCAGACCCACACCGCCGATGTGCTGTTTCACGAGGAGTGGCGGGGCAATGCCGTCTACGATGACGGCAGTGGCGAGGTGTTCACCGACCACGATTTCCACGCCTACCTCCGCAAGCTGAACGTGGAGAACGACCGCAAAAATGAGTGGTTCCATCTGGATGGGCAGCAGTCCCGGCGGTATTTTCAGGATTTCCGCATGAACCGGGGCCGGGTGAAGCTGGATGCCGCCATCGCCTACACCCTGAGGGAGGAGCAGGCAAGGGCTGTCCATGACACCAAGACCTATTACCAGAGTCACCCCGGCGGGGGATACCTCTGGAACGCTAAGCCCCGCTTTGGCAAGACCCTCTCCGTCTACGACTTCTGCAAGCAGGTCGATGCACAGACGGTGCTTATCGTGACCAACCGCCCAGCCATCGCCAACAGCTGGTACAACGACTATGTGCGCTTTCTGGGCAGGGAGTCCGGCTATCTGTTCGTCAGCCATGTGGATGCCCTTGCCTGGCAGCCCCATGTGCTGGACGAGCAGGGTTATCTGGATGCCGCCGCACAGGGCGAGGAACTGTATAAGCGCATTGAGTTCGTCAGCCTGCAGGACATGAAAGGCTCGAAATATTTCGGCGGCGAGTACGACAAGCTGCAACACCTGACCGAGCTGAACTGGGATGTGCTGGTCATCGACGAAGCCCACGAGGGTGTGGACACCTACAAGACCGACCTTGCCTTTGACCGTATCCGCCGCAAGTTCACGCTGCACCTGTCCGGCACGCCCTTCAAGGCACTGGCGAACGACAAGTTTGCCGGGGATGCCATCTTCAACTGGACCTACGCCGACGAGCAGGCCGCCAAGCGGAACTGGCAGGGCGCACCGGGGCAGCAGAACCCCTACGCAAACCTCCCCATGCTCAACCTCTACACCTACCAGATGTCCGAGATCATCCGGGACGAGATCCAGCAGGGCGTGGAGATCGATGGCGAAACGCAGGAATTTGCCTTTGACCTGAACGAGTTCTTTAAGGTAAAGCCCAGCGGCAGCTTTGAGCACGAAGCTGAGGTGGACCGCTTTCTGGATGCCATGACCACCCAGAACAAATTTCCGTTTTCCACCCCGGAACTGCGTGCCGAACTGAAGCACACCTTCTGGCTGCTGAACCGGGTGGACAGCGCCAGAGCACTGGCGAAAAAGCTGCAGGCGCACCCGGTATTCCGGGACTATGAGGTGATCCTTGCCGCCGGTGACGGCAAGCTGGACGACACGGACGAGAACCAGAAGAGCTTTGACCGGGTAAAAGCCGCCATCGCCCATCACGAAAAGACCATCACCCTGTCGGTGGGGCAGCTTACCACCGGTGTCACCATCCCGGAGTGGTCGGCGGTGCTGATGCTCTCCAACCTGAAAAGCCCGGCGCTGTATATGCAGGCGGCGTTCCGTGCCCAGAACCCCTGCCTTTTCCACGAAAACGGCACCTTCCGCCGCAAAGAGAACGCCTATGTGTTCGATTTTGACCCTGCCCGCACCCTGCTGATCTACGAGCAGTTCGCCAACGACCTTTCACAGGACACCGCCAGCGGCAAGGGCGACACCGAGGAGCGCAAGGCGCACATCCAGAATCTGCTCAACTTCTTCCCGGTCATCGGCGAGGACGAGGAAGGGGAGATGATCCCGCTGGATGCAGAAAAAGTCCTCAGCATCCCCCGGAAGATCAAGTCCAAGGAAGTGGTGCGGATGGGTTTCCAGAGCAACTTCCTGTTCCAGAACATTTCCAATGTGTTCAGTGCGCCGCAGGAGGTGCTGGACATCCTGCAAAACTTCCAGCCCATCAGCGAGGCCAAGGCAAAGCCCATCCAGATCACCCCGGAGACCGGCGCAGACCTCTCCCTGAACGACAAGGGCGAGGTAGACCTGGACGAGGGTTACGTCATCGGCAAGGCAGCGGATGTGTTCGGGGAAAAAATTTACGAGAGCACCCCGGCGCTGGACACCGCCCTGCAAGACCTGACCGATGCCCCGGCTCCTGCCAAAGAAGAGCATCTGGAACCCCTGAAAAAGAGCATCACCAAGGAGATCATCGCTCCTATGGTGGAACAGGCAAAGCAGGAGTATGGTCGGGACCTGAAGCTGTCCGACCAGAAGCGGTTTGAGAGCACCGCCAAAGCCAAGATGGACGTGGCGGTGAACAAGGTGGTGGACAACTACCGCATCGACCAGAGCCAGTTGGAGACCCAGCGCACCCAGCAGCTGCAAAGCTGCACCACCGCCCAGCAGCGCCAGCAGGTGAACCGGGAATTTGACGCAAAACAGCAGCAGAGCACTGCCGCCCTGATGGAAAACCTGCAATCCACCATCCAGCAGACGGCGCAGGAAATGCAGCAGACCATCGTGCGCACCGTGGAGACCAACCAGAAGGAGCAGGAGAAAAAGGGCTACGAGGACACCGTCCGTGACCATCTCCGGGGCTTTTCCCGCACCATCCCGTCCTTTCTCATGGCCTACGGCGACAAGACCGTGACACTGGCAAACTTTGACCGGATCATCCCGGACAAGGTCTTTCAGGAGGTCACCAGCATCACGCTGGAGCAGTTCCGCTTTTTGCGGGACGGCGGGCCGTACATCAACCAAGCCACCGGACAGGAGGAGCACTTTGCAGGTCACCTGTTCGACCCGGTTGTGTTTGATGATTCGGTGAAGGAGTTTCTGAACCTGAAGGTCAAGCTGGCGGATTACTTCGACGAGAGCCGCACCGAGGATATCTTCGACTACATCCCGCCTCAGAAAACCAACCAGATCTTCACCCCCAAATGGGTGGTGAAAAAGATGGTGGACTTGCTGGAGCAGGAAAACCCCGGCTGCTTCGATGACCCCGGCAAAACCTTTCTGGACCCCTACATGAAGTCCGGCCTGTACATTACGGAAATCGTCAAGCGCCTCTACCGCAGCGAGAAGATGCGGCAAGCATTCCCGGACGATAACGCCCGGCTGGAACATATCTTTGCCAGGCAGGTCTATGGGCTTGCACCGACTGAGATCATCTACCGCATTGCCATCAGCTACATTCTGGGCTTTGCAAAGGATCACGGCATCACCGCCCACCATATCCGTCAGGCGGATACGCTGGAATTTGCCAAGGCTGGCACCATGGAAAGGAAACTGGATAAGATTTTCAGAGACTGAGAAATAGAATACGGCATAAAACCAAAGGCGGCTTTCTGCGTGGGTGCAGATGGCCGCCTTTTTTGTGCTATGCTGTTACAAAAATGAAAGCTGTTGGATACATCATATCGAACAGGACGAGCTGTCTCATTCTCTCTCTTTTTACCAAAGTTTCCCTTGTGCTTTCTTGCAAGCTGCCGAAAGTGGCGTGTTTTCAAAACTTTTTGTTGACACAACTCGATTTTTGTGGTAATCTACTCCAACAATTTAATATAACATATTTACTTAGAGTTCCAGCTCGGCTCCCGAAGGAGCCGGAGCAAGTTTTTAACTTTCTATCGCTACATAACGAACCCGAACCAAGGCCATCCCGGAAGGGATGGTCAGGTTCAGGTTGTTGTGTGGCGATTTTTTATTGCCAAATCTGACACCGCACCTTGAAAACCGTATGACCGTCTGCATGGAATACCCGGCGATGACCCTGAGGAGGAGAGCCGGAAAACGCCGCCGGAAGGGGGCAGGAAATCCATGCAGGGAGAACGGCGCACCCAAAATCAACTGGCCAAAATGGCCAGTTGATCTGGTGAATGACACAAAGCGTCATTCACCAGAAAAACCTTATGCGTTACGGCTCACCTCATGTGGACAATTTGTCTACATGAGGTAAACTGTCGCAGCCTAAGTCAATGTGTTCAAACTGAGCACATTGACTTTGTCCGTGTTACAGCTGACCTCGACTTGACATTTTGTCAAGCCACGGTGAAATCTGGTGAATACTGCTTTTCAGTACTTACCAAATTGCTGTAACGTGGTCACTCTGTGCTAGGTTACGAGAACCGTAACTCACCACTCAACCATAACAGAGAAAGTTTAGTTGGTGGTCATTTTGACCATCAACCAAATAATCGCAACGCTTTATTGCGTGAAAGTGGCGGTTATCATTTTGATAATCACCACGCATCCGTAACATTTTGGCTGAATAATGCTTTTCATTATCCACCATCCACCCATAACTGCCAAAGGAGGATGCCTATGACAACAGAACAATGGGAACGCAAAAGTCAGGATACCTTGATGGAATATTTCATTGATGGCGACCCCAGTGTGCGCAGAATCCAATGTGAATACTGCCGCAAGGTCATCTACACCCAGACTCGGAACCGAAAATATTGCAGCTTCCAGACTTGCGGTCACAAGATGCTGAATCTGCGGAAAAGGCTTAAAAAGCGCGTTGAGCGAGGAAAGTATACCTGCGCTTGCTGCGGGGAGCAGTTCTTACCGATTCGGGCAGATGCCAGATATTGCAGCAATGCCTGTCGGCAAAAAGACTACCGCCAGCGTAAAGCGAATGCTGCTTCTATCCTGTAAAGTGGTGCTTCCCATTTTGGAAAGTACCACTTTACCGTAACGCCTAATCGCTTACTCCCAAATCCCCACAGTGGGAATTTGGGCTGTCCTCTGAAATCAAGTTCCGCTTTCCGTAACTTGATTCGTAGCCCTTGCTGAATCAGGTTCCCAAAATGATAACTTGATTGCACCCGTAACGAAGCCACCGGAGTTCTCATTTTGAAAACTTCGGTTTTACCTGTAACACGTCACCCCCACTCCGTAAAAATCAGGTGGTCAAAATGACCACTTGATTCTACCTGTAACGCCTCAAGGTCGTTGAAAATCAGGTTGCCAAGAGGACAACCTGATTCTACCCGTAACAGAATCAGTGGGTCAAAGTGGCCCACTGAAAAAGCCGGACAAGTTGGTGGGCAGGGATTCGCAAATCTTTGACCGCCAGCTTGCCCGGAGCAGGAGTGCAGAGGGTGCAGCCCTTTGCCCCAGTGATATGATGCTGTGCGTCATATCCTACTGGGTATTATCTGGCGCAAAAAGGCGGCAGATTCAGCAGCTTCGCTGCTGCGTTCTCCCCACCAAGCTGTTGAAATGGAGGAATGTCTATCTGAAATTAACACGACACAACGGACGAGCCGGAGCCCACGGCACTTACAACCCCAAACACAATGACCGCAGCTTCAACCTTGCCAACAGTGAGCACATCGACCCGGAACGAGCCAAGGGCAACATCTACTGGGACTGCTTCCATGGCTTCCGTTCGGCTCTTGCCCCACAAGACCCGGATGATCTGGCAGCGACCTTCTCAGATGTGGAACGGCAATTCTACGAGACCCACTACACGGCCTTCATCGAAAACCAGAACGAGCGCAACGCCAAGATTCGGCACACAGAGCGCAACCGCTCCATTCCGGATCTGTTGTCCAGCCGCAAGACCTGCCCGGAAGAAACCATCTACCAGCTGGGAACGCTGGATGAACACGCTTCGGCAAAGGACTTGCTGAACATCGTCACCGAGTTCATTGAGGAGTTTAAGGCTAAATTCGGCGAACACGTTCATGTACTGGACTGGGCACTGCATTTGGACGAAAGCACACCGCATATCCATGAGCGTCATGTGTTCGACTGCAAAAACAAGTACGGCGAGATCGCTCCTCAGCAGGAAAAGGCACTGGAAGCGTTGGGCTTCAACTTGCCCGACCCGAATAAGCCTCTCAGTCGCCGCAACAACCGCAAAATCGCCTTTGATGCCGCCTGCCGGAAGATGCTGTTTGAGATTGCAAAACGGCATGGGCTGGATTTGGAGGAAGAAGCGGAGTACGGCAACCGTAAATATCTGGAAAAGCAGGACTTCATCCTTGCCAAGCAGAAGGAGCAGCTTGCCGTCCAGCAGAACAGGCTGGACGAATTGATCCTCAAGGTCAACGACATGGAAACGCTGATCGATGAAGTTTCGGCTGCGGCCTACGACAAGGCGGTAGAGGTCGTGACCGATGTGGTGCGCACCGAGACACGCAAGGAAGATATGCGGATGATCGAGGACACGAAGAAGTGGGTGCTGTCGCCGGAACGCAAGGCTCCCAAGGCCACACGGGAGTACACCGCAAAACATCTGGATAGCGTGCTGGACAAGTTCCTCAAGACCATGCAGACCACCGCTGCCCGCTTGCAGGAGAAGCTCCTGAAGCCGGAAGTCCGGCAGAAAGGCAAGGAGCAGGTCAAGGAGAAAGCACGGGATTCCGTTCTGCAACTGCTGAACCGCTTGCAGGCAGAGCAGACCCAACGGAAGTCGTCCGCACCGTCTGCCGCCGAAAAATCAGAAAATTATTTTCAATCATAGTACGAGGTGATGTTTATTGAGCAAAGAAGTCCACGAAGAACGCACTCCCCGAACCGTTGAAGATGTGAAAGAAATGCTCACCAAGCACTCCAACGGAGAGATACAGCGAACGATCCAAAATTGCATCACGATTCTGCAGAACGACCATGTGCTTGCCGATGCCATCCGGCTGAACTTGTTGAGTGAACGCATAGACATCGTAAAGCCTGTGGGCTGGCCCCGCTCCGGCAAGACGCTGAATGATACCGACATGAAGTATATCCTGCGCCGGATGGAGAAATACGGCATCTCCAGCGAAAAGAAGATCGAATCTGCCATCCGTATTGTTGCCAACGAGAACCGTTATCATCCCATCCGGGATTACCTGAACGGTCTGCAATGGGACGGCACAGAGCGAATAGCCCACGTCCTGCACCACTTTCTCGGTGCTGCGGAGGACGAGTACACTTGCGAAGCCATGAAAATCTTCCTGCTGGGAGCTATCAAGCGAGTGTTCCAGCCGGGATGTAAATTTGAGACCATGCTCTGTCTGGTGGGCGGTCAGGGTGCGGGGAAGTCCACATTTTTCCGGCTGCTGGCGGTCAAGGACGAGTGGTTCTCGGATGACCTGCGGCGGCTGGACGATGACAACGTGTACCGCAAGCTGCAAGGGCACTGGATCATCGAAATGTCAGAGATGATCGCCACCGCCAATGCCAAGAGCATCGAGGAGATCAAGAGCTTTCTCAGCAAGCAGAAGGAGACCTATAAAGTCCCCTACGAGACCCATCCTGCCGACCGTCTGCGCCAGTGCGTCTTTGCTGGCACGACCAACCGGCAGGATTTTTTGCCCCGTGACCGCACAGGCAACCGCCGCTTCATCCCTGTTCCGGTAGATGCAGAACAGGCCGAAGTCCACATTCTGGACAATGAGGAGGAATCTCGCACCTATATCGACCAGCTCTGGGCAGAAGCTATGACCATCTACAACAGAGGCAACTATAAGCTGGCGTTCAGCCCCGCTATGCAGGAAACGCTGCAAGCCCACCAACAGGACTTCATGCAGGAGGATGCGCAGGCTGGCATGATCTACGCCTTTCTGGAGGACTACACGGGTGACCGGGTGTGTTCCAAGCAGCTTTATGCGGAGGCGCTGGGCAACACCAACATTCCGGCAGAGTGGGAGACCCGCGCTATCTGCGAGATCATGAACACCGGCATTTCGCGCGGCGACATCCAAGGCTGGCAGGCTCACAAAACCGCCAAGCGTTACCCGAAGTACGGCGTTCAGAAAGGCTGGGAGCGCGTAACCAGCCCCGAAACCGGGGCTGAAAATTTTTCCGAAATAACGGATGCGGAAGCCAAACAACTGGGCTTTCCCTTCTGACGGACACCGGTTACACGGTCAGTTACAGGTTTGGTTACGCTGCAGTTACAGCGCAAAAACCGCATGACTGCTGCGTTTTTCTCTTTCTGTAACCATGTAACCTTAAAAAGAGAAGAAAAAGTATAAAGCCCACCGGATGCCCTGTGTGCAGAAAAAGAGAGTTTCCCTGCCCGGTTACAGGCGTTCGGTTACAAGGATATGGAGGTCTGCCTATGAAGGATGTCCCGATTTGGGAAAAGAGCAATTTGACGCTGGAAGAAGCTGCGGCTTACTCCGGCATTGGCATCAACAAGCTGCGTGAAATTACGAATGAAGATAAATGCAAATTCGTCCTCTGGGTGGGAAACAAGCGTCTGATCAAACGTCGCCTGTTCGATTGCTTTGTCGAGCAAGCATATTCTATTTGAGAGGCTGCCAAAGGCTGCAAATGTGAAACCGTCCTTTTCTCATTCGCTGCGGGTGGAAATCGCATGGTTGGTGTGCTATACTGACACTGACCTTATAGATGCGCTTTTCACAGAAAGGAGTTTCTAAATGTCTGAAAAGCGCAAAGATAGCAAGGGCCGTGTTTTGAAGGATGGCGAAAGCCAGAGAGCAAATGGCACCTACGACTATCGTTATACCGATATCCACAAGAAACGGCGTTGTATTTACGCTAAATCCCTGACAGAGCTGCGAAAAAAAGAGGAAGAACTGTGGCGCGATCTGGCAGACGGCATCGACTACGCCGCCGGAGAGATGACGGTGGCTGATCTGGTTGACCGCTATATGAACCTGAAACGTGGGTTGAAACCCAATTCACTTCGGTCGTACAACACGGCGGTCAAGCGGATTCATGCTGACCCTTTCGGGCAAAAAGCCATCAAAACGGTAAAATTGTCCGATGCGAAAGGCTGGTTCGTGTTTCTGCATGACAGCGGTTTCAAGCAAAACACCATAGGAATCCTGCAAAGCGTTGTCAGACCGGCGTTTGAGATGGCGGTAGAGGATGACATCATCCGCAAGAATCCATTTAAGTTCAAGCTGTCGGACGTTGTGCCGAAGGACGCTTATGTGCGCAATGCCCTGACCAAGGAACAGCAGGAGAAATATCTGCAATTCGTTCAAGACTATGGCGGCAACTATTATGATGATATCGTCATTCTTATGGGAACCGGTTTGCGTGTGAGCGAGCTGTACGGCTTGACACGAGCAGATATCGACTTTGAGCGGCACTGCATCCATGTGCGGCGGCAGCTTTGTCGGACGGCTGAAAAGCCCTACTTTGTCACACCGCCAAAGACCAAAAGCGGCATCCGCAATGTTCCCATGACAGATACCGTTTGTGCAGCGTTGCGGCGTGTAGTAAAAGCCAGAGCATCCACAAAGGTAGAAGCACTGGTGGATGGCTGCAGCGGATTTCTCTTTCTGGACAAGTCCGGAATGCCGAAGGTGGCAATGCACTTGGAAAACTATATGCGTGGCGTGCAGGGCAAGTTTGAAACTGCATACGGAAAACCTGTACCGAAAATCACGCCCCATGTGCTGCGCCACACCTTCTGCACCAATGTTCAGCAGGCAGGGCTGGATGTGAAGAGCCTGCAATACCTGATGGGACACTCCAATGCCAGTGTGACGCTGGATGTCTACACGCACAGCAGCTTTGAATCGGTTGAAAGAGCCTTTGAACAGATCGCCGGCAACCTGTGATTTTCGATGCATGAAGCGGAATTGCTTACGCCAAAACTTACGCCAATCACCCGGTAAGTGGCGTAGATTTGCGTAGAAAAGCGTGGATCGTGCAAAAACAGAGAATCTGGAAAAATCGGCTTGTGGCCTTGATAATTCTACAAAAGTCTACGTTTCCCGATATTCGTGATTCGGCTCCAAAAGTGTGGTTTGGAAGGGCGGCATGTACTAAGCCAAAACCGCCGCTCCCAAGAATCCCAATTTATAAAAAGAACGCAGGCAGAACTTTTCGCAAAGGCGAAGGCTCTGCCTGCTTTTTTGCACCCCTGCCGCACTTTTCTCTTCGCCGCAAATGTGCTACAATAGCCTTAGCATAAGGAAAAGGGGAACGCGCATGGCCAGAAACAGGCAGAACCTGAACATCATCTACATCTCGGACCGAATGCGGGAGACGCTGCGGCCCATAGCGTCCTGTGCGCTCACGGCGGTGGTGGCCCCCATGGGCTACGGTAAAACGACGGCGGTGCGCTGGTTCTTGGCAGAGCAGGCCAAGGCGGGGGCCGTGGTGCTGCAAGCCAGCATCTACTCGGATAACCGCTCCATCTTCTGGAAAAGCGTGCAGAAGGCCTTTGCCGCCGCCGGGCTGACGGTGCTGGAGGGCTACGACTGCCCCGCCGACGCCAGCGACGCGGCTTTGCTGCTGGAGGACCTGTGTGCCGCGCTGGGCGGCAAAACGCCCTACTATCTTTTTCTGGACGATTTCCACCTGCTGGGGGATGAGCGGGTGGCGCAGTTTTTGTGTCGGCTGGCCTACCGCCTGCCCGAGAACGTCCACCTTATCGTGGCCAGCCGCAACCGCTTTCTGCCCGGGGAGCAGGTGGTGCGGCTGGGGCGGCGGCTCCACCGCATCGAGGCCGACGGCCTCCGCCTGAACCGGGAGGAGCTGCTGGCCTACACCCACCGCTGCGGCGTGGAGATCACCGCCGCCCAGGCCGAGAGCCTGCTGCGCTCCTGCGAGGGGTGGTTCTCCGCCGTCTACCTGAACCTCCATGCCCTGGCCGAGCGGGGGAGCCTGCTGCAGCCGGGGCCGGACATCTACGCCATGTTCACCGCCGCCATGCTGGAGTCCCTGCCCGAGAAGACCCGGGGCTTCCTCGCTGTGATGGGGCTGGCCGATGAGTTCACAGTGGAGATGGCCCAGGCTGTCACCGCCCTGCCCGACGCGGAGGAGGTGCTGCGGGCTCTCACCCAGCAAAACGCCTTTGTCACCCGCCTGCCGGACGGGGTGAGCTTCCGCTTCCACCACATGATGAAAGAGTGCGCCGAGCGGCTCTTTGCCCAGCTGCCCGCCGCCCGGCAAACGGAGGTCTGGCAGCGGTATGGCCGCTGGTATGCCCAAAAAGCCCAGTACCTCCACGCTTTGCAGGCCTTTGAGCACTGCGGCGACCGCGACGCAGCCCTTGCCGTCATCGAGGCGGACGCGGGGGATCTGCTTGCCTCCCTCAGCCCCGCCGAGCTGCTGCAGCGGCTGGACCGCTGCCCGGTGGAAGCGCTGCAGCGCCACCCGCTGGCCATTCTGGTGCTGATGCGCCGGATGTTCACCTGGCAGCAGATCCCCAAAATGATGGAGCTGAAAGCCCTGCTGGAAGCCGCCGTGGCCCAACACCCCGAGTGGCCCGCCGCCGAGCGGGGCAACCTGCTGGGGGAGTGCGACCTCATCCAGAGCTTCTTGTTCTACAACGACATCACCCAGATGAGCCGCCTCCACCGCAGCGCCAGCCGCCAGATGAGCCGCCCCGCCGTCACCCTGCGCAACAGCGGCAGCTGGACCTTCGGCTCCCCCTCGGTGCTGATGATGTACTACCGCGCCCCCGGGGAGCTGGGCAAAGAACTGGCCGAAATGTACGAGTGTATGCCCCATTACTATAAAATCACCAACGGCCACGGCCAGGGGGCCGAGCTTTTGATGGACGCGGAGGCCGCCTACCTGCAGGGGGCGTGGGAGAAAGCCGCCGTGCTGCTGGAGCGGGCCCGGGCCGACGCCGCCGGGCAGGAAAACATGACCCTCTGCTGCGACTTTTTGGCCCTGCGGCTGGCCCTGTGCGGCAAGGGGAAAGAGGGGTACGATTTTGCCGCCAAGCGCGCCGCCCTGCTGCAAAAGCACGACGGGGTGCAGGTGCATCTGCTGGAGAGCATCGCCGCTTATTTCTACGCTTTGCAGGGCAGGCCGGAGCAGGCCCCGGAGCTGTTCCGGGAGCACAAGCTGGCCGAGGTGAGCTTCTTTGGACCCTGCCGCCCCATGATGTCCCTCATCGAGCAGCAGGTCTGGCTGGCGCAGGGAGAGTACGTGAAGGTGATCGCCCACAGCGAGGGCCTGCTGCGCCGGTGCGAGGCCATGCACTACGGTCTGGTGGGCCTGCAGGCCCGCATCCAGCTGGCGGCGGCGCAGCTGCGCTTTGGCCAGCGGGCCGAGGCCCGGGCCACGCTGGCAGCGGCTTTGCTGGACGCTGTGCAGGACGATTTCTGGGTGCTCTTTGTGGAGCAGTATCCCGCTCTGGCCCCCCTGCTGGAAGGGGAGGACTGGGCCGCCTGCGAGCCGCGTCTGGGGCCCTTCGTGGCCCGCATCCTGCCCGCAGGCCGGGCCTTTGCCGTCCGGCTGGGCCTGCCCGCCCCCGCGCCGGAGCTGCCCCTGACCGACCGCGACCGGGAGCTGGCCCGTCTGGTGGCCGGGCGGTGCACCAACAAGGAGATCGCCGCCGCCCTCTACCTCTCCGAGGGCACGGTGAAGCAGTACATCAACCAGCTGTACGCAAAGCTGGATATGGGCGGCGACCCCCGCACCCGCCGCGCCCGCCTGGCCGAGTGGTACCAGAAAAACGCCCCCCGGAATTAACCAAAAACTAACCCCGGGTTAATAGCAAAAAACAAAGCTCCACGGTATCCTAAAAGTGAACCGTGGAGCTTTTTTCCTGCAACAAAATTGGGTGAAAAAAGGAGGCTTTTGCAATGAAACGAAGATGGAAGAAATTCCTCGCCGGGGTGCTTTCCGCAGCCCTCGCGCTGAACCTCGCAGCCCCGCTGGCACTGGCGGGCAGCTCGACGATGGGAGCAGCTTGCGGGGTGACAAATGTACTTCTGTCTCCGGAGTGGAACGGACCGGTCGATAGTAAGAAATGCATTCAGGGTACGGTATCCTATAACCGGGGCCTTTTGACCTTTGACGGAGATGTGACGCTGGATACAACTTCGGACCCGTATAATTCTTCGCTGGTCGAAGCCCTCAGTGAAAAAAATCTGAGGCTGGTGGCAAACGGCAAGGTGACGGGCAGTACAAATAGCGACGGCTTTGATGGAGCAAAGGAGATAGTAAAGGGGAAATACGATCTCACCAATACCTATTGGAACAATACGTCGAAAGGAATTTCGGGTGGAGACACGGGAACAACGATTGCTTCCGATACCGAGATCACGCTGAAGGGTTTCCAGACGGGCATCGGCTGGGGAGCGTTCAGATCGATGGCAAGGTGAAGATCAGTAGTGCAGCATGCGGCATCGCCAATTTCACTACCATGAACCATGGCAGCGAGCTGGTGATCCATGCGCAGCAGTACATCGGGGAACAGGGTCATCTGACCTACAACGGCGGCCACCTGCTCCTGAATGTGACGACTATCGGTATGGACTTCGGCCTGAGTAGGCTGGGCATCGGAGAGAACGTAAACAGGTTCTGGTATCGCACCGACGATGACGCGGGTTATACGGAAATCGACACCAGCGTGCAGGAAAAACTTGACAGCTTTTTTGAAGTCAAAGAGACAAACCACGCCTATCTGGAGCTGACGGATGTGGACCCGGACCAGCAGGAAAGCGAAACCTACGACCTCTGGGTAGCAGGCACGCAGGTAACGGAAACCAACCAGAACGACGTGCTGAGCAACGGCACCGTGTCCTATGACCCGGCTGCCCACACCCTGACGCTGAAACAGGCCGACCTCACGCTGGGCGAGGATGCGGAGGGAGACGTTTCCAGCTGCATCGATTCCCAATTGGCGGAAGAGCTGACCATTACCGGCACAGCCACCCTTTCCAACGCCGATGGAATCATAACGGCTGGCCCGCTGACGCTGGATAACGCAACCCTCACCCTTACGGGCAATATCGATGGCGACATTGGTGAGGACGCGATCCGGGCAGGCCGCTCTGACGAGGACATCACCATCGAAAACAGCAAGGTGACCATTGCAGGCACGAACTCGAAAGGCAACTTCTTCCAGTTTGGCATTCGGTGCGGCAAGCTCAGCGTGGCGAACAGCACGCTGGATGTGAAAGCCAACGGCTCGGCCATCGTGGCAGACGAGATGGAGGCTTCCGGCGCAGGCACCGTCATCACGGCGGAAACGGATGCATCGGAGGAACAGGATTATTATGCCCTCGAACTGGGACGCCTGATCATGTCTCACGGCCTTGATCTGGTGGAAGGCAAAATGAACGAGAGCAAGAAGGCGAAGATCGCCCAGCCGGAGCAGGCCCCCACGGACTTTAAGGTCTACTGGGTCGTCCATCCGGGGGACGAACCGGTGAATGGAGGAATGCAGTTCCCCGGTGCGATCACCGGCAGCGAGGAGGAAGCCCGCCTCTTTGAGGGCTGGTTCCTCGAAGACGGCACCCGTTTGGAGGATAGCCCCTACTACATGGGCCCGGGCGCGAACCATGTGGGCAACCTCGACCGGGACGTGACCTTCTATGGCCATTGGCGCACCGCTGAGAGCGGCGAGGGCAGCCCAGACGGCGGAGACGGCTTCGGCACCCTTCTGGCGGTCGGCGCAGTCGTGGGCGTGGCGGGCGTCGTGGCCTATCAGGTGGGCACGGAGCTCATCCTTGACCAGCTCCTGCCCGCAGGGGTGGCCGTGCCCCATACCCGCGCCGAGCTGGCAATGCTCCTCTGGAACACCGCAGGCCGCCCGGCCCCGGCCGCTCTGCCCGCCTTTGCGGACGTAGCCGACCCGGAGCTGGCCCAAGCCGCCCAGTGGGCCATCGAGCAGGGCTACCTGAAAGCCCGCGCCGACGGCAGCTTTAAGCCGGACAAGGGTGTCGCCAAGTGGCGCGTCATCCGCGGCTACCGGGCAGTGACCGAACCATGACCGTGCAGGTAAAATAGCCCCACAGCACAAGGCCCCGCAGACTTTGAAAAAGGTCTGCGGGGCCGCTGTTTGTTTATTGTAGCATGCGTGGCGTACAGGGAAAGTTTGAGAAGGCGTACGGCAAACCTGTTCCGCGCATTACACCTCATGTGCTGCGACACACCTTCTGCACCAATGTTCAGCAGGCCGGGCTGGATGTAAAAAGCCTGCAATACCTGATGGGACACTCCAATGCCAGTGTGACGTTGGATGTCTGCACGCACAGCAGCTTTGAATCGGTTGAAAGAGCCTTTGAACAGATCGCCGGCAACCTGTGATTTTCGACGCATGAAGCGGAATTGCTTACTCAATAAGTACCTTATGGAGACGGGATCTCTTCGGAAACCCCGTCTCTTTTTGTATAGAAACCACAGATGCAGCCCACTCTATCAAAAAGGGGTGAGCAGATGTCCGGCAAACGGGTATTGGCGTTGTATGCAGCTGTTCTGCTGGGGTTTGCGGTAGTTTTGTGCCGCCTGTATTTTCTGGCAGAGAACCATACCTATGCTGCCCGGGCCGAAGCACAGAGCACGGTCCGGCTCTCGCTGCCTGCCCGGAGGGGCAGCTTTTACGATCACAGCGGCCTGCTTCTCACCGGGCTGGAAACGCGGTATCTTGCCCTCTGCTTCCCGGGCGAAAACAACTACACACGCCTGTATGCATTTACGGACAGTGCCGGGCAGGCACTTTTGTACCGGAACCGCAACCGCTCCGCACCGTTTCTGCTGGAAGTGGACCGCGACCTTTCCGGGCGCGGCATACGCTGCTTTGCAACGGCACGGCGCTGCGCAGAAGTTCCGCTGTGCCAGCATCTGATCGGTTATCTGGATGCAGAAGGCCGCGGCACTGCCGGGCTGGAAAAGGCGCTGGACAGCCAGCTGGCCGGGACAAAGGAGCATGACACGCTGGTGTGCGCGGTCACAGCACAAGGACGGCTGCGGGCCGGGGAAACACCGCAGCTCACCCGGCAGGACAGCAGTGCGGTGGGCGTGCAGCTGACGATCTCCCGCCCGGTGCAGCGTGCCGCCGAAGCGGTGGCCGCAGACACCATGGCCAGCGGCTGCATTCTGGTTCTGGACACGGCCACTGCTGCGGTTCGCGCCAGCGTCAGCGTACCGGGCTATGACCCGGATGACCTTGCCGCAAGTCTGGATGCACCGGACAGTCCGTTCCTGAACCGCGCACTGGAAAGCTATGCTGTGGGTTCAGTGTTCAAGCCGGTGCTGGCTGCGGCAGCGCTGGAGCAGGGCATCCTGCCGGAGTACGAATGCACCGGTGCTGTGGTGGTGGATGGACAGATCTTCCGCTGCGCAGGCGGTGTTCCGCACGGAACGGTGGACATGACTGCGGCTCTGGAAAAAAGCTGCAACGGCTATTTTATCCGGCTGGGGCAGCAGCTGGGGGCAGAGACGCTTTTGCAGATGTCTCGGCAGCTTGGCTTCGGGCAGGAGGTGCCGGTGGCAGGTGCGCTGCACGCCGATGCCGGAAAGCTGCCGTCTGCCGGGGAGCTTGCCCAGAGCGGCCAGCTGGCAAATTTCAGCTTTGGGCAGGGCGGTCTGTTGGCATCACCGGTACAGATCGCCGCCATGATGAACACCATTGCTTCCGGCGGGATGTACCGCACGCCTTTCTTTGTGTGTGGCTCGGTGGATGAAACTGACGGTACGCCGCTGGAAACGCTTGCACATCCGCAGTCAAGGCGGGTGATGAGTGCGGAAAATGCAGCGCTCCTGCGTAAAATGCTGCAGCAGGTGGTGGAAGAGGGCACCGCACAGGATGCTGCCGGGCTGGAAGAAGGGGCTGGCGGCAAGACCGGTACCGCGCAGACCGGGCAGTTCACACCGGATGGCGCGGAACGCAAAAACTTGTGGTTCGCAGGGTTTTACCCGGCGCAGCAGCCGCGCTACACCATTGTGGTGCTGCAGGACGGGCAGGTGAGCACGGAACATTCCAGCGCCGCCATCTTTGCCCGGCTGTGCGCAATGCTGGACCTTCTGGCATAAAAATGCACGGTTTCTGCTTGCTTTTTTGCGCTTGTTATGCTACTATATATTTGTATTTCTGCGTAGTTTTTGTTGAATTAAAATAAAGGAGCGTTTCAATCCATGTCTGTTATCGAAATTGTTGGCGGTGTGATCCTGCTGATCGCTTCGCTCGTCATCGTTTTCCTCACTCTCATGCAGCACACCCACGGTCAGGGCCTTTCCGGTGCCATCAACGGCAGTATGGGCGGCGCAAACAATGCTCGTTTGACCCCGGCTGATCAGATGCTGGCCAAGACCACCCGCATTGCAGGCATTGTTTTCTTTGTGGTTGCCATTCTGGCATGTCTGTTTGCAGGCCGTCTGGCAGGTTGACAAGGTTCGTGCAGCCCCGTGTAAAGGACGGGGCTGTTTTTCTGTGTTATGATAGGATGTCGGCGGCAGTCTGACCGCTGGGCAGGGTGGGGCAGCTGGCCCACGATTGGCAGCGCTGCGGCACGTTGGAGGCTGCGGCCATGGAAGAGCAAGGAGAAAAAATATTATGGCAATGCGCGATAAAATTGAGCACGCGATCCAGAATCAGCCGTGCACCGTCAAAGACCTCAAATCCAAATTCGGCGGGGACCGCGGCTCGGACCGCAAGGTGATGGAGGCTGTGGATCAGCTGGTGCACGAGGCGGTCATCTGCCAGCGTCAGGGCGTGTTCTTTACGGTGCGCTCCGGCCGTGCAGACAAGGCTCTGCTGTGCAAGGTGGTAAAACTGGGCAAGAATTTTGCCTTTGTCATGCTGGAGGACGGCACCAGCGATATCTTTATCCCGGGCCGTTTTACCCGCGGTGCCATGCCCGGCGACATGGTGCTTGTGGAAAAGTTTGAGCACCCCCGTGTGGAGGGCAGCGATGAAGGCGAGATCCTGGCCATTCTGGAAGAAAAGAACGATCTGGTGGGCACGGCCCGCCGCATTGAGGGCCGCCTGAAGTTCGTGCCGGACGACTGCCCGGCCATCTCCATGCAGATGATGCGTGACTGCGAGGGCGGTGCAAAGGACGGCGACAAGGTGGCCGTGGAGATCCTGCAGCGCGGCAATCGGCAGGAAGATCACCGCGTGGGCGTTGCCATGCGGTTTGGCAGCTCGGACGAAGCAAAGCGCTGCGCAAAGGCCCTGCTCTATGCGCAGGATATCCGCAGCCGCTTCCCGGATAAGGTTCGTGAGGAAGCCAAGAAGCTGGAGAACGCTGAGGTCTCTGAAAAGGACACCGAGGGCCGCATGGATCTGCGTGCCCTGCCCATCTTCACCATTGACAGTGCTGAGACCAAGGACATCGATGATGCCATCAGCCTGACCAAGACCCCGGAGGGCGGCTTTGAGCTGGGTGTCCACATTGCAGATGTTTCCAACTATGTCAAGCCCGGCAGCGAACTGGACAACGAAGCGTTTAACCGCGCAACCAGCGTCTACTATGCCGATCAGGTGGTGCCCATGCTGCCCAAGCAGCTTTCCAACGGCATCTGCAGCCTGAATGAGGGCGTGCTGCGTCTGGCCTTCTCCTGCCTGATGCATCTGGATAAGGATGGCAACCTGATCGATTACCGCTTTGTCAAGTCGGTCATCCGCAGCCGCGTCAAGGGTGTTTACTCCGAGATCAATGCCTTGCTGGCCGGCAGTGCTGACGACGAGCTGAAGGGCAAGTACCATGAAGTGCTCAGCCAGCTGCCCGCCATGAAGGAGCTGTACGGCCACCGCGCCCGCCTGCGCAAGGAGCGCGGCTGCATGGATATCGAGAGCGGCGAGGTGAAGCTGATCCTCGACGAGGACGGCCACTGCATCGATGTGAAAAAGCGCACCTCCGGCGAGAGCGAAGCTATGATCGAAGAGTTCATGCTGCTGGCCAACCAGTGCGCTGCCCACTTTGCCCGCGTGAAGCAGATCCCCTTCGTGTACCGTGTGCACGAGGAACCCAATGCTGAAAAGCTGGAGCGTCTGCACACTCTGCTGCAGGCCTGCGGCATCAACGATCACTTTGCCAAGGATGTGCCCACCCCCAAGGAGCTGAGCGCCATTCTGGAAGGTGTGCGCGGCGGCCCGTATGAGCAGATCATCAATACCGGTATGCTGCGCTGCATGTCCAAGGCTGTGTATGAGGAAAAGCCCAAGGGCCACTACGGTCTGGTGCTGAAGGACTACGCTCACTTCACCAGTCCCATCCGCCGCTACCCGGATCTGGCCATCCATCGCATCATGACCGCCCAGCTCAAGGGCATGGATAAGGATACCATGGTGCTGCGCTACAGCGACTTTGCCGAGAAGGCAAGCAAGCAGTCCAGTGAGCGCGAGATCATTGCAATGCAGATCGAGCGCAAGGCTGAGGACTGCTACAAGGCCGAGTATGCCCGCCGCCATCTGGGCGAGTGCTACGAGGGCCGCATTTCCGGCGTGACCCAGCGCGGCCTGTTCATCGAGTTGGAGAATGGCGTGGAGGGCTTTGTGCCGGCTTCCAGCCTGACCCCCTCCGGCACCATGCTCACCGAGGGCATCCGCCTGTCCGACCCCGTCTCCGGCAAGAACTGGAGTCTGGGCGACACCATGATGATCACCATTGTGCGTGCGGATGTGAACCTGGGCAAGATCGACTTTGAGGTTGCTCCGGCAAGCACAAAGTAAGCAAAAAAGATCAGAACACCTGTACGGCGTTTTCCTGCATAGGAAGAGACTGTACAGGTGTTTTTTGTCCGCGGACAAGAAGCGATGGAAAAGGGGAGAACGACATGCTGAAAAACGAAACACTGCGCAGAGATGCAGAGGTCATCATCCGTGCCAGCCTGAACGCTGTTCTGCCGGACGAAGCGGTGCGCCGCGCGCTGAAAAATTTCCGGCCGCAGGGCGGCAGGGTGCTGCTGGTGGCTGCCGGTAAGGCAGCATGGCAGATGGCCCATGCGGCGGTGAAATTTCTTGGCCGGGTGGATGGCGGTGTGGTCGTGACCAAATACGGCCACGTGAAGGGCACGATCCCCGGCGTGGACTGCTGCGAAGCCGGGCACCCCGTGCCGGATGAGAATGGCTTTGCCGCCACCCGGAAAGCGCTGGAACTGGTGCAGGGCTTAACGGCAGAGGATACGGTGCTGTTTCTGCTGTCCGGCGGCGGCAGTGCACTGTTTGAGAAGCCGCTGATCCCCGGCGCAGAGCTGCAGCAGATCACGGGCCAGCTGCTTGCCAGCGGTGCCGATATCGTGGAGATGAACACCATTCGCAAGCGCCTGTCCGGGGTCAAGGGCGGGCGGTTTGCACAGAGCTGTGCGCCCGCGCGGGTGTTCAGCATCGTGCTCAGTGATATTCTGGGCGACCCGCTGGATATGATCGCCAGCGGCCCGGCGGTGCCGGATACCTCCACCTGTGCACAGGCCCTTGCCATTGCGGAAAAATATCACCTGCAGCTTTCGGCACAGGCCAAGGCTCTGCTGGCACAGGAGACTCCAAAGGTGCTGGACCGTGTTGCCACGCAGATCACCGGCAGCGTGCGGGAGCTGTGCAGCGCAGCAGCCAACGCCTGCCGGGAGCTGGGCTATGAGCCGGTGATCTTGACCGACGGGCTCTGCTGTGAAGCGCGGGAGGCTGGCAGCTTCCTTGGCTCCATAGCCCGCACCCACGCGGGGCAGGGCAAAAAGCTGGCCTTTCTTGCAGGCGGTGAGACGGTCGTCCAACTGACCGGAACAGGTCTGGGTGGGCGCAATCAGGAGCTGGCCCTTGCTGCAGCACCGGTGATCGCCGGGCTGGATGCAGCGGTCTTTTCGGTGGGCAGCGATGGCACCGATGGCCCAACCGATGCTGCGGGCGGCTATGTGGACGGCAGCACGGCCGCGGCACTGGCGCAGAACCAGCTGAACGTGTACGATGTGCTGCAGAACAACGATGCCTACCATGCCCTCAAGGCGGTGGATGGGCTCATCATCACCGGCGCGACCGGCACGAATGTCAACGATGTGGCCGTGGTGCTGATCGGAAATCAAGGATAGAACGAAGCCACCGGGAGTTCTTTGCAAAAAGCGGAAGCGGAACGGATGGAGCTACAGCGCCGCAAGGAACTTACGGAACAGATGTTCCACGGGATGGCCCGCATCGTGGACCGGTTTGTGGTGTGTGATCTGGAAAATGACCACTATGAACCATGCCTTGCAGGATCATGGATTATATGGGTAAAAAATAAGGTGCTGTCCGCACAGACAGCACCTTATTTTTATGGTTTACATGTGCAGCAGGCTGCGCTGCTCGCTGGCGCGGAACTTGAGTGCCGCAGCAATGAATGCCTTGAACAGCGGGTGAGCACGGTTCGGACGGCTCTTGAACTCCGGGTGGAACTGTGCGCCCAAATGGAAGTCACGGCCGGGCAGCTCTACAGTCTCTACCAGACGACCGTCCGGGCTGGTGCCGGAAATAACAAGACCGGCGTCCTGCATCTCCTGACGGAACTCGTTGTTGAACTCGTAGCGGTGGCGGTGGCGCTCCCAGATCTCGGCCTCGCCGTAGCACTCGGCCATCTTGGTGCCGGGCATCACCTTGCAGGGGTATTTACCCAGACGCATGGTGCCGCCCTTGGGAATGTTGCCCTGCTGGTCGGCCATCAGGGCGATCACATTATGCTTGCCATCCGGGGTGAATTCGCTGGAATTTGCATCCTTGTAGCCCAAAACGCCCCGGGCAAACTCCATCACCATGATCTGCATGCCAAGGCAGATGCCAAAGTAGGGAACATGGTTCTCGCGGGCATACTGTGCAGCCTGGATCATGCCCTCAATGCCACGATCGCCAAAGCCGCCGGGTACGATGATGCCGTCCACATCTGCAAAGGCTTCCTTGCAGGCGGCCTGGTCGGTCAGGTCCTCGCTCTCCACCCAGCGGATCTCCACCTGACTGTCGTTCTCAAAGCCGGCGTGGTACAGGCTCTCCATCACGGAGAGGTAAGCGTCGTGCAGCTTGACGTATTTGCCCACCAGTGCAATGCTGCAGGTCTTGCTGCGGGTGGCAATGCGGCTGACCACCTGTTTCCACTCGGTCAGGTCGGCAGGAGGAACGTCCAGCTTGAGTTTCTTCACCACGACCTCGTCCAGACCACCGGTGTGCAGCATCAGCGGGCACTGGTACAAGCTGGGCATGGTCAGGTTCTCGATCACGCACTCCGGCTTCACATTGCAGAAAGTGCTGATCTTGCGGCGGATGTCGCCGCCCACACTGCCGTCTGCGCGCAGGATGATGATGTCCGGGTTCACGCCCATGCCCTGCAGCTCTTTCACAGAGTGCTGTGCAGGCTTGGATTTGTACTCGTCCGAGCCGGAAATGTAAGGCACCAGCACCACATGGATGTAGCAGCAGTTGTCGCGGCCCTGCTCCAGACCCACCTGACGGATGGCCTCGAGGAAGGGCTGGCTTTCAATATCACCGGTCGTGCCGCCGATCTCGGTAATGACCACGTCAGCCTCGGTGGAAGAGGCCAGATTGTAGATATAGCTCTTGATCTCGTTGGTGATGTGGGGAATGATCTGCACGGTCTGGCCCAGATATGCACCCTGACGTTCCTTGTTCAGTACGTTCCAGTACACCTTGCCGGTGGTCAGGTTGGAGTATTTGTTCAGATTCTCGTCGATAAAGCGCTCGTAGTGGCCCAGATCCAGATCGGTCTCGGTACCGTCATCCGTCACGAACACTTCGCCATGCTGCAGCGGGCTCATGGTACCCGGGTCTACGTTCACATAGGGGTCCAGCTTCTGGCTGGCCACCTTCAGACCGCGGCACTTGAGCAAACGGCCCAGCGATGCGGCCGTGATGCCCTTGCCCAGACCGGAAACGACACCGCCGGTGACAAAGATGAATTTGGTTTGTTTCTCTGCCATAGAATTTCCTCCTCTATTTTTGTTTTTCTGAATTCTTTCCCTTATAAACCTTTGTGAATTCTTTCAGGTGAACGGCCTTGCTCTCAGCCTCTCCCAAAATGAGCCGGTGAAAGCAAGGATACTTTTCCCAATCCAATATTATACACCCATGTCCTCATAATTTTCAAGGACTTCCTGTGCAATTTCTGTGCGGTCACGACGGGTATCCATGGCCTGTTTTTCTATGTAGCGGTGTGCCTCGGCTTCGGTCATGTGCTCGTGCTCCACAAGGCAGCATTTTGCCCGGCTGACCAGCCGCACCTGTGCGATCTTTTCCTGTAAGCGGGCGTTCTCCTGCCGGGCACGCAGCAGGCGGTGGTTGCCCGCCGCCGCCATGTGCATGGCCTGCACAAAAAAGGCGGTGCTGAAGGGCTTTGACAGCAGCAATACCCCCTGCTCGCTCAAAGGCCCCAAAAGCTGCTCAGCCTGTGCGGCCTTGACCAGAAACACGACACCGGCATCTGTTTTTTCCACAGCATTGATGCACACCTCATGCCCGAATTCATCGGGCAGGGGAGAGTTGACCACGATCAGCTCAAAATCCGATTCCGTCATGCGCCGCCGGGCTTCGGCCCCGCTGGGAATGATCACCGGGCGGCTGTAGCCCATTTCGGTCAGCCGTGCAGCGATATACTCGTTGGAGCTTGCACCGGCACTTACGATCAGTGCACGTCCCATTTCCTTCGCTCCTTTCTCCTACACACTCTCTTTTGCAGGGGTCAGATGGCGTTGAAGTAATGGGTACGCTCGTACTCAACAGGGTCGGACGCGTGTTTCAGTGCTTCGCAGCGCTTCAGTTCTTCCGTAAAGTAGCGGCTGGCAAGCTGCTCGGGCAGCACTCTGCGCAAAAATTCGCTCTCCTCCGCAGCCTGCACGGCCTCTTCCAGACTGGTGGGCAGAGTCTCAAGACCGAGCCCCTCAGCCATGGAGGGATCGAACAGATTCTTGTTCACGGGGGCAGAGAGCACCATGCGGTTCTCGATGCCGTCCAATCCGGCAGCCAGAACCAGACCAATGGCCAGATAGGGGTTGCAGGCAGGGTCCGGGCTGCGCAGCTCCATGCGGCAGTTGTCGCCCTTTACCTGCGGGATGCGCACCAGCTGGCTGCGGTTCTGGCGGCTCCAGCTCACATAGCGGGGCGCTTCATCGCAGCCAAAGCGCTGATAGCTGTTGGGCAGAGGGTTGGTGAACACGGTCAGCTCCCGGCTGTGGGCCAGCACGCCGGCCATAAAGCTGCCTGCAATGCTGTCCGGGGCAATGTCGCCCTCAAACAGGTTGCGGCCATCCATGTAAAGGGACAGGTTGATGTGCAGGCCGCTGCCTGCCTGATCCGGCAGGGGCTTGGGCAGGAAGCTTGCATGGATGCCGCTGCGGGTGGCAATGGCGCGCACGATCTGCTTGAACATCATCACGTTGTCGGCGGTCTTGAGGGGGCCTGCGTGGTGGCAGTCGATCTCGTTCTGGCCGTTGCCGCTTTCGTGATGGCTGTGCTGAGGGCTCATGCCCATCTGCTCCATGGTCAGGCAGATGTCCCGGCGGAGGTTCTCGCCTGCGTCCAGCGGGGCCACGTCAAAGTAGCCGCCAAAGTCGATGGGGATACGGGTGGGGCGGCCCCGGTCATCATTCTCGAACAGGTAGAACTCACACTCTGCGCCCACATTGCAGGTGATGCCCAGCTTTTTGAATTTTCGGTTCACGCTGCGCAGAAAGCCGCGGCAGTTGCCGCCAAAGGGCTGGCCGTCCGGCTTTTCCACATCACAGAAGAACTGCATCACCCGGCCCTCGGTAGGGCGCCAGGGGAGGATAGTCACGGTGGACAGATCCGGCCGCAGCACAAGGTCGCTTTCCTCCACCTTCATGAAGCCGGCAATGGAGCTGCCGTCGAAGCAGACACCGTCTTCCAGAGCTTTGGGCAGATCGTTTGCCAGCACAGCAATGTTCTTCTGAGTGCCAAAGATATCGCAGAAGGCAAAGCGCACAAATTTGACGTTGTTGTCCTCCACAAAATCAAGGATGTCCTGTTGGGTCGAATAGCTCATAATGGTTTCCCTTTCAAATAAAACGCCTAAAGGCCTGCCCTCAGAATGGGAGCAGGTCTTTAGGCTGGTGTAAGAAATAGGAAAAGGAGAATGGCAATTTTAAATTCCGCAGCCTACGGATGCTATTCTGCTGTTACGCTGATGAAAGATCAGACGTAGTAGAGCATCTTGCTGTAGCTGGGCAGAGGCCAATAATCCTCACCGCAGATGGTCTCGGCGTCGTCGGCGGCGGCACGCAGGGTGTCCATGGCGGGCAGCACGTTGTCGTGGAAGGCAACGGCCTTCTCGCTCTCGGAGGGCAGAGCCTTGGCGGCATCCACGGCATCCTGCAGGGTGTCGATGGCGTCGCTCATGGCGTCGGCGTCGGCGGACAGACGGCCCAGGGTCTTGGTCTCACTGCGCACGCTGATGTTCTCGCTCACAGCCAGTTTGGATGCTGCGGTATTGGCAAGCTCGCTCATGTAGGAGTTGACGGCAGGCAGCAGCTGCTTGCGGGCCATTTCCAGCATGGTCAGAGCCTCGATGTTGATGATCTTGGAGTAGTGCTCCATCTCCACCTCGTAGCGGCTCTCCATCTCCACCTTGGTCAGCACGCCGAACTCTTCCATCAGGGCAATGTTCTTGGGCTCGATCAGGGCAGGCAGAGCAGCGGGGGTGTTCTTCTTGTTGGGCAGACCGCGCTTTGCGGCTTCCTCTTCCCACTCGGCAGTGTAGCCGTTGCCGTTGAAGATGACGCGGCGGTGGTCGCGGATGGTGCGCTTGACCAGAGCAATCACGGCGCTGGTAAAGTCCTCAGCGCTCTCCAGCTCGTCGGCGTAGCCCTTCAGTTCCTTTGCGACGGCGGTGTTCAGGATGGTGTTGGCATCACTCAGGTTCTCAGCGGAACCGGGCATACGGAACTCGAACTTGTTGCCGGTGAAGGCAAAGGGAGAGGTACGGTTGCGGTCGGTGGTATCCTTGCTGAACTTGGGCAGCACGTCCACGCCCAGGTCCATCTTCATCTTGACGGGGCCGGCATAGGGGGAATCGGATGCGATAGCATCGATGACAGCTTCCAGCTCTTCGCCCACAAAGATGGAAATGATAGCCGGAGGTGCCTCGTTGGCACCCAGACGGTGATCGTTGCCGGGAGTGGCAACGGAGGTGCGCAGCAGATCGGCGTACTCGTCAACAGCCTTGATGACGGCGGCCAGGAACACCAGGAACTGCAGGTTCTCCATGGGGGTGTCGCCCGGGTCGAGCAGATTCTCGTGGGTGGTGGACATGGACCAGTTGTTATGCTTGCCGCTGCCGTTGACGCCCTCAAAAGGCTTCTCATGCTGCAGGCAGACCAGACCGTACTTGGGAGCAATCTTCTTCATCATCTCCATCGTCAGCAGGTTGTGGTCGATGGCAACGTTGGTGGTGTCGAAGATGGGAGCCAGCTCATGCTGACAGGGAGCAACTTCGTTGTGCTTGGTCTTGGCGGGAATGCCCAGCTTCCACAGCTCTTCGTCCAACTCCTTCATAAACTCGGAGACCTCGGGACGAATGACACCGAAGTAGTGCTCTTCCAGCTCCTGACCCTTGGCAGAGGGGGCACCGAACAGGGTGCGGCCGGTGAGGATCAGATCCTGACGAGCTTCGTAATCTTCCTTCTTGATCAGGAAGTACTCCTGCTCGGGGCCGACGGTGGTGGAGACGTAATCCACATCCTTGCCGAACAGCTTCAGGATGCGAACCGCCTGATTGGACAGTGCGTTCATGGAACGCAGCAACGGGGTCTTCTTATCCAGAGCCTCGCCGGTGTAGCTGACGAATGCGGTGGGGATGCACAGCACGTCATCCTTCACGAATGCGTAGCTGGTGGGGTCCCATGCAGTGTAGCCGCGGGCCTCGCAGGTGGCGCGCAGACCGCCGGAGGGGAAGGAAGATGCATCGGGCTCGCCGCGCACCAGCTCCTTGCCGGAGAACTCCATGATGGCGGTGCCGTCGCCCACAGGGGAAACAAAGCCATCGTGCTTCTCACTGGTGATGCCGGTCAGCGGCTGGAACCAGTGGGTGTAGTGGGTGGCACCCAGCTCCATGGCCCAGCGCTTCATCACGCTGGCCACGACGTTTGCCACCTCAATGTCCAGCGGAGCACCCTTGTGCAGGGTGTTCTTCAGGCTCTTATAGGTTGCGCTCGGCAGGCGCTCCTTCATCACATGTTCGTTAAAGACCTTGCTGCCGTAGATTTCCATAACATTCGCTGCCATAAATCCTACTCCTTACTTGATCTTATTTTTCTTACCCTTTCGTCTGCATTCTGGTCTGCCGCAATGCCGCACCCAGAAGTACGAAAGCATCTTAACAAAAACGGCGCTGCGAGTCAGGAGGTGACCCACAGCGCCGTTGCTGTCTATGGTTTGATTATAGCCGCTGCCGGGCAAAAAGGCAATTGACAAATCTGACGATTCTGCACAAACGCTCTCTGCGAATTTTGGCACAACTGAGCTTGGTATGACTTTTGAACCTTTAAACCGGAACAGAACGATTTGAAATTGCCTCCGCTTGCGCTCTGGCAATATCAGCGGAAATAATATTTTTAAATTTGCAGTTCCGGCAGGCCTGCGGGCCAGCCGGAACTGTTTTTTCACGGGAGGAGTCGTTACGGACAATTGCATTTGCAAAATCTGGGCTTATCCGTTGCGTGACAGCCGCAGATGCTACTACCCGCTACGACCCCTTTTGTGAAAATGCGTTTGGAGCGGCCCGCAGGCCGCGACAAACGCCAATATAAAAATAATATTTTCTTTAAATATGCCCAGAGCGAAGCGGAGGGCATTCTAAATGGTCAGATCACCTGGAACAAAAAGAACTTCAGATAATTCGTCTCCGGCACGCCCCACAGGATCGGATGATCCGGTGCCTGCTGTTTCACCTCGATCTGCCGCAGCTGGCGGTGCGCATCCTTTGCAGCGGCGCGCAGCATCTTGATGAACAGCTCCTCGGTGGCAAAGTGGGAGCAGCTGGCAGTTGCCAGATAGCCGCCGCGAGGCAGCAGCTTCATGGCACGGTAGTTGATCTCCTTGTAACCGCGCATGGCGTTCTCCACAGTGCGGCGCGCCTTGGTAAAGGCCGGCGGGTCCAGAATGATAAAATCGTAGGGGTGTCCCTCTCTTTCCAAGCGGGGCAGCAGCTCAAAGGTGTCCTCGCACAAAAAGTCCATATTGGTCAGACCGTTGCGCTGGGCATTGCGCTGCGCCATGGCAATAGCCTCGGCGCTGATGTCGGCGGCGGTCACACGGGCAGCGCCGCCCGCAGCGGCGTTCAGTGCAAAGCTACCGGTGTGGGTAAAGCAGTCCAGCACGGTGTGACCTGCAGCAAGGCGTGCCACCGCCCGGCGGTTGTACTTCTGATCAAGGAAGAAGCCGGTCTTCTGCCCATTCTCGAAATCCACATGATAGTAAACTCCGTTCTCGCAGATCTCGGTCTGGGTGCTTGCCGGATGAGTCTCACCGGGCAGCTCAAACCAGCCTTTGTTCTGCTCAAGACCTTCCTTGGCACGCAGAGCCTCATCGTTGCGCTCGTAGATGCCGTCGATGGTCTGGCCGTCGGCGCGCAGGACTTCTGCCAGAATGGGGAAGAGGACGGGCTTGAGCTTTTCCATGCCCACGCTCAGGGTCTGCGTGACGAGGATGTTGCTGAACCGGTCCACGGTCAGGCCGGGGAACTGGTCGGCTTCGCCAAAAATGACGCGGCAGGCGGAAAGGTCTGCAGGTTCCAGCACGGTCTTGCGGTAGTTCCATGCATATTCCACCCGGCGGCGCCAGAACGCAGCATCAAAGGTATCGTTGGCATTGCGGGAGATCAGCCGCACGCGGATCTTGCTCTTGAGCGAAACGAAGCCGGTGCCAAGGTAGGAACCCTTGGTGCTGACCACATCGGCCAGCGTGCCGTTTTCCGGCTCATTTTCCGGGGAATGGAGGATGTCGTTCTCATACACCCAGGGGTGCCCGCCCACCAGCAGGCCTTCGGCGTGTTTGTTGACGGTATACACAGGGTAAGCGCGTTCTTTCATATGGTTCTCCTTATCATGGACGAACTCCCTTCGTCCCGCGTTCGCTCGACACGCTTACCGTGCGGGTAGGCTCCCTCACTGAGGGAGCTGGCTGCGAAGCAGACTGAAGGAGTAAAAATCTACCCTTTATAATAGCACAAAATCATGTTATTATAAATAAGAAATGCCAAAAAACCGCATGAAAGAGGGATGCATTATGGAAATCGAACGCAAATGGATGGTGAAGGGCTGGCCGGAGGGGCTGCCCCTCAGGGAGGAATTTGCCATGCGGCAGGGCTATATCAGCGTGCGGCCCACTGTGCGCATCCGGGAAGAAGCCCTCACCGGCGGCAGAACGGACTACATCCTCTGCTTCAAATCCGGGGGCGGCCTTGCCCGTGAGGAGATCGAGCGCAGCATCGACAAAGAACTGTTTGATGATCTGGAATACAAGATTATCGCTAAACCTCTCATCCCGAAGCTGCGCCGCAGCTACACCCTGCCGGACGGTTCTGTGCTGGAAGTGAACCATGTGGACGAAGGCCAGCCCACCGAGTTCTGGTATGCCGAGGTGGAGTACCCCACGGTGGAATCAGCCCTTGCATGGCAGCCGGAAAGCTGCGGCCTTGGCGATTACCTCAAGGATGAAGTGACGAACCAGCCCGGCCAGAGCATGGGCGAATACTGGGTGGAGACAAGAGGATGAAAAAAGTAAAACTCAAACTGGAACTGCAGTACAACTCCCCGGTGATCCTCACATTTTTCCTGCTGTCACTTCTGGTGCTGTTCCTCGACCAGTGGACGGATGGGTGGACGACGATGCATCTGTTCTGTGTCTACCGCTCCTCGCTGAAGGACCCGCTGTTCTACATCCGGCTGTTCGGCCATGTGCTGGGCCATGCCAGCTGGGACCACTTTCTGAATAACATGCTGCTGCTGCTCGTTGTTGGCCCGCCAATGGAAGAAAAGTACGGCAGCAAGCCGCTTTTGTGCGGCATGGTGTTCACCGCTCTGGTCACCGGCGTGCTGCAATGCGTGCTGTTCCCACGTTCGGGGCTGCTGGGCGCGTCCGGCATCGTGTTCATGCTTATCATGCTTTCGTCGCTGGCGGGCTTCTCCGGCGGCATCCCGGTCACCATGCTGCTGGTTGCAGCGCTGTACTTTGGTCAGCAGGTGTACGATATCATTTTTGTGCATGACAATGTAGCAAACTTCATGCACATTGTGGGCGGCTTATGCGGCACTGCCTTTGGCTACTACAGTGCGTTGCACAGCCGCCGCAGGCCGGCAAAAGCGGTGAAGTTTTCCAGCACGAACAGCCGCCGGAAGCGCTGAACCCACTGTGGACATAGGCTGATTTTGAAAAATTTGCAAACAGGTATTGACAAACGAAAAATCCGTGGTTTAATATAGCCAAATTCAATACACTAAACCGTTGAAGCGGAGATAACGGCGAACCATGCCTGTACAGAGAGCCTGCGCAGCTGAGAAGCAGACCGGAAACAGTTCGTCAAGGAAAGTGTGACTTTGCGTTATATTTTCCCGAAATGGACCGCTGAGGGTGCAGGGAACTGCGGAGAACTTTCGCCGCACAGTATTCTGCAACGTAGGGCATACGTCAGTTGCCGGGGATGTGTTGGCATCCCGCCAAGTGCATGGGGTCATGCCCATGAAGTCAGGGTGGCACCGCGGATAAAAGGCCATATTTTATTCGTCCTTGACAGAAGAGAGTTCTTCTGTTAGGGGCGTTTTTCTTTTCCACTCCCTCGGCAGAAGAGCCGGGGGAGTTTTTGTTTTAGGGCTCCCTTGTTTCCGGCACGAAGGCTCATGCCTGCGGCTGCGGCCACGAAACCCTGAACAAAACAATGCACCCGGTTGCTGCGGTTCTGCCCACAGGCCGGGTGCATTTTATATTTTAGGAAAAATTACAGGTTACTGCGCGGGGAAGCTGCCATGGCCCAGAAGTTCAGCTCGTGCTCCGAGCAGGCATGGAAGATCTCGCGGCAGCGGGCAAGGCGCTCGTCGCTCAGGCCTTCGCAGACTTTTTCTGCAAACGCGGCCCAGTCGCGGCAGGCCGCCTCATAGCCCTTGTCAGCATAGTCCACCACCAGTGCACCATAAAGGGTATCCTGCACGGAAGGCTTTTCTTCCAGCAGTTTCTGGAAGATCCAGCCATAGCTCAGCATACAGGGCAGGCAGGCCATCATGCACTCGGCTGCGCCCTCGCCGTTTTTGGCGGCTTCGATCATAGAGTCCACATAGGCACGGTTCTCCGGCCGCAGCGGCAGGCTCTGGATGCCTTCATCGGTCAGTCCAAAGTGCTTGAGATAGTGCAGGCGGGCTGCATCCTCGCTCTCATTCACGAAGGAAAGCAGGGAATAGTAGGTGCGGATGGTCTGCATATCCTTTGCCTTGGTCATGCCCCAGGCAAACACCTTGGCATATTCCCGCAGGTAAAGACTGTCCTCCACGATGTAGCCCTTGAAGCAGGCTTCATCCAGTGTGCCATCCGCAAGGTGGGTCAGAAATTCTGAGTGCAGACATTTCTCCCACACAGGCAGACTTTCCTGCACCAGCTGCTGCACAAAGGTCTGCTCACTCACCCACAAACTCTCCCTTCAGTGCAAACATATGGTCCATCGGGCCGGAGCCGTGGCCCAGATCCAGCATGGCAGAAAGACAGCCGGAAATGTAGGCCTTTGCGCGCGCCACCGATGCATCCAGATCATAGCCCTTTGCCAGATTGGATGCAATGGCGCTGGATAGGGTGCAGCCGGTGCCGTGGGTATTGGGGTTTGCAATGCGCTTGCCGCGGAACCATTTGCCGCAGCCGTCCCGCCACAGAAGGTCGTCGGCATCGTTGATCTGGTGGCCGCCCTTGCACAGCACGGCACAGTGGTATTTCTCGCTGATCAGCTTTGCAGCGGTCTCCATTCCGGCCGCATCGATGATCTTCATGCCGGAAAGGATCTCAGCCTCCGGAATGTTGGGAGTGACCACCTCTGCCATGGGCAGCAGCTTTTCGGTCAGTGCCTGCACGGCATCGTCCCGCAGCAGCTTGGAGCCGGAGGTGGCAACCATCACCGGATCCACCACGATATGCTTTGCACCGTAGGTGTGCAGCTTTTCGGCGATCACACCGATCAGCTCTGCCGAGGATACCATGCCGATCTTGACGGCATCCGGGTAGATGTCGGTAAAAATGGCATCGATCTCCTGTGCCAGAAATTCGGGCGTGGCTTCAAAAATGCCGGTCACACCTGTGGTGTTCTGGGCAGTCAGTGCGGTAATGGCGCTCATGGCGTACACGCCGTTTGCAGTCATGGTTTTGATATCGGCCTGGATGCCAGCACCGCCGCTGGAATCGCTGCCGGCAATCGTCAATGCAGTTTTCATGGTTACAACTTCCTTTGCAAAAAATGCGGAAATGCCCGCAAGGAGGCATCTCCGCACTTTGAAGCAGCAGTATCTCCCTACGTTGGCATTGTCCAAATCAGGTCACAGGTCTGGGCAAACAGCCCACTCTCAGCCTGCTTTTGCAGGCTCCCTTTTTCTGCGTTCAAGAATACCACAGTGCCGCTGCATTTGCAAGGGGATGGCCCTTTTCAATCGGCCCGCTGCGTGGTAAAATGGAAAAAACAAAGGGGGAAATACCATGAACATCACGGTCTATCTTGGAGCAAATGCGGGCAATGATCCTGCGCTGGCGGAAGCTGTCCGGGAACTGGGCAGCTGGATCGGTGCAAACGGGCACCGCCTTGTGTACGGCGGCTCCCGCAGCGGCCTGATGGGTCAGCTTGCCCAGAGCGCGCTGGACGCAGGTGGCACGGTGACCGGTGTGGAACCGCAGTTCTTTGTGCAGCAGGAGCTGCAGCACGATGGCCTGACCGAGCTGATTGTCACCAAGGACATGACCGAGCGCAAGACGAAGATGATCGAGCTGGGCGATGCCTTCATCGCATTCCCCGGCGGCACCGGCACGCTGGAAGAGATCGCAGAGGTAATGTCCAAGGTCTCGCTGGGCCAGTTGGACGCGCCCTGCATTCTGTATGATCTGAACGGCTACTACGACAGCCTGAAAGCACTGCTTGCCAAAATGATCGAGAAAGGCCTTTCCACGCCGCAGCGCCAGCAGGGCATCCGATTTGCGGCGAATCTGGAAGAGATCACAACAATTTTAAATAAAGCCTAAAAGGAAACGCTTCCCCGGCCGGGAAGCGTTTCCTTTTTATATCATTCTCCCAGTGCAGTGCGGATATTTGCCAGCACCTTCTGGCTCAGCAGCACAAAAGCCTGCTTGGTGCGTCCGGCAGAAACATTCGCGCAATGCACATTCTCACGGGCAAAGAAGCCTTCACCCACCGGGCCGGCAGCGGCACGGGTGTCACAGAAGAAGTGGGTGCCCGGCAGAGCAAGCCACTGTTCCAGAGCAGCAGAGTCAAAGCCCGGGCCGATGGAGGTGTTGAACAGTACCTTGCCTGCGCCCAGCTGTGCAAATTCGTCTTTGCCCAGCAGAAGGACATTTTTGTTCAGGCAGGTGAACACCACCTCGCTCTCGGTCAGCAGCTGTGCCAGCGGCTTATAGGCCATGCCCACAGCTTCGGCATCCGGCTTGCGGGTGCGGCTGTAATAGGCAATGTCGGCACCCATGAACTGCAGCGCGTCGGCGATCATTTTGCCGGACACACCCAGCCCGATGATGCCTACCTTCAGCCCGGTGATCTCCACCGGCTCGTCCCGCAGCATGGGCATCCCAAAACCGTGCAGGATGCCGGTGAGCTCATGCAGGACGTACTCCACAACGCCGCGGTCGCCGTAGTCCCGGATGCCCAGCACTTTGATGCCGCGGGTGCGGGCGTAGGCGATATCCACATTGGCGCTTTCCTCAGAATACAGGCTGCAGCACATGCCGATGTAACGGATATTCGGGCAGCGCTCGATCACATTTTTGCCCATGCGGGAGGTGTAGCTCAGAAGTACAGCATCGGCATCTCCGATGCGCTGCACGATCTGGTCATCGCTGGCCGGGATATCGCGGTACAGCACCACTTCTTTTGCGTACTGATGCAGCGCTTCCTCGGCGGAAGGGATCAGGCTTACCGGCTCAATGGCCACCAGTTTGTTGAACATCTGCAAAGCCCTCCTTTAATAGAAGCATACGGGGGAGGAGAGGTTGCGCAGCAGGGAAACTACGCTCCAACCGGCAATGGCGCTGGTGGAAGAGCAGATATCCACCATGGCCTTCACGCCCTCGATCTCAGCGGTGATGCAGTGGTCGTCGCCCACCCAGCCGGGTACCGAGTGCATGGTCACGCCGGTGATCTCCGGGCCGGTGGTGGCCAGCGATGTGGCAACAGCCACATTCACGCGGCGGGGGAAGGTGGCAATGGCCTGCTTGGCATTGCCGGTGAACACGGTGGTCTTTTCGGTATCGGTCAGCAAGTGGTCGGCCCATACCGGCGTGTTGCGGAAGCCCTTGGCTCCGGTGTGGGTCTCAATGCCTGCCGTCTCGGCCAGCTTCTGAGCCTCGGCCATCAGAGTGACGGTCTGCAGCACATCAAAGCCGCCAATGGCACCGCTTGCCAGATGCACCTTGGCACCGCCCTCCACGGCAGCGGCCTTGACCTGCTCGTAAAAATCAAGGTCCGCAAAGGCACCAATGGAAATAATGACCAGATTCACGCCTTTTTTCAGTACAGGCACAGCCATGGCGCGCACAGCCTCCACCGAAGCAGTCTCCACGATGTACTCCGGCTCCAGCGCCAGCAGGGCATCCACATCGTCACACACGGCACAGCCCACCGTTTCGGCAGTCTTTTCCGCCGAAGCACGGGTGCGGCTGGTCACGCCCACCAGCTCATAGTCCGGTAGCAGACCGTTCTTCCATGCATCGGCCACAATGTTGCCCAGAAATCCGCAGCCTACGATACCAAATTTTGTTTTCATATCCTAAACTCCTTTTTCTGCTTTTTCCAAAGAAAGCAGCATATTCCATTAAAGTATATCATATGAAAACAAAAAATGATATAATAAGGTGCAAGAAAGGAGAAAGCTATGTCGAAAATAAAGGAGCTTTTCTGGACGTTTTTCAAAATTGGAGCGTTCACGTTTGGCGGCGGCTATGCCATGGTGGCTTTGCTGCAGAATGAATTTGTGGAAGAGAAAAAGTGGGTGACAAAAGAAGAATTTCTGGACATGGTGGCAATTGCGGAGTCTACGCCCGGCCCGGTGGCGGTGAACAGTGCCACCTATATCGGCTACAAGATCGAGGGTACGGCAGGCGCGGCGGCGTCTACGGTGGCGGTGTGTCTCCCGTCCTTCGCGGTCATTTATCTGATCTCGCTGTTCTTTGACCAGTTCCTCCGCCTTTCGGTGGTGGCAAGTGCGTTCCACGGCATTCAGGTGTGTGTGATCTATCTGATCCTTTCCGCCGGACTGAAGATGCTGAAGGAGCTGGAACACAGCGTCTTCAATATTATCATCCTGACCACGGTTGCGGCAGCGATGGTGGGCTGTTCCATTGCAGCAGTGTCTTTTTCGTCTATTTTTTACATCCTGTTCAGCGGTGTGGCCGGGCTGCTGGTGTATGCAGTACAGCAGCTGCGGAAGGGGGAGAAGAAGCCGTGATCTATGTAGAACTTTTCTGGAATTTCCTCATGATCGGTGCACTGTCCTTCGGCGGCGGCTACGGGATGATTTCGCTGGTGCGGGAAACGGTCTTAGGACACGGCTGGCTGACGGAAGGCGAATTTCTCAGCTTCATTGCCGTGTCGGAATCCACACCCGGCCCGCTGGCCATCAATATGGCTACCTTCATCGGCGCTTCACAGGGCGGCTTCTGGGGCGCGCTGTGTGCGACGCTGGGTGTGGTGCTGCCGTCCTTTGTCATTATCCTGCTCGTTGCATCAGTGCTGCAGAACCTGATGAAGTATGCGGGAGTCAACGCAGTTCTTGGCGGTGTTCGTCCCTGTGTGGTGGCGATGATCCTGGCAACTGCTGTCAACATGGCGCTTTCTACGCTGGCCGGGTTTGCAGCGGACAAGGCAGGCATTGCACCGGATCTCCGTTCCATTGTGGTGTTCCTGCTGCTGTGGGGGCTGCATGCCCTTTGCCGCCGGAAAAAGGGCAAAGCACCATCGCCCATTGGGATGATCCTGCTCTCTGCAGGACTGGGGATCCTGTTCTGGGGAATATAAGAATAAGCATTGCACGCTGCTTGAGGGGCATCCTGCTTCTGATGACAGCTCCTGAAAAATGCGCCGGGAGGTCCCCAATAAACCTTTCCGGCGCATTTTTGCTGCAAAAAAACCGGGCACAGAAAAAGTTCCGTGCCCGGTTTGATCGTTCCTTGAACTAAGAGTGCTGCCTGAATTATGCGGCAACAGAAGAAGCAGCTTCGCTGGAAGCAGCCTCAGAAGAAGCGGCCTCAGAAGAAGCAGCCTCGCTGGATGCGGCCTCAGAAGAAGAACCGTTCTCCTCTGCAACAGCAGAAGAAGCGTCCTCCTCGGCCTCAGCAGCAACAGAAGTGCTGGTAGAAGCAGCCTCGGAAGAGGATGCAGCAGTGGAGGAAGCAGAGCCGCCGCAAGCGGTCATGCCAACAGCCAGAGCCAGAGCAACAACAGCAACACAAACATTCTTGAGTTTCATATCTAAAATCTCCTTGCCATACGCAAATGTATTTTGCAGAAGGCCCTACAGGAAGTGCCTTTCTGCAAGTGGATATTCTAGTCTTTTTTGCGAAAAAATCAAGAGTTTTTTTGGCTAAGAAGTGAGATTTCAATGATAATCTACGATTTTGTTATAATTTATCGCTAAAAGTCAAAGAGTTTTTGTTAAACTGATCGAAGCACAGGGAGACTCAGGAAAGAATTTTTTACCGCGTTGTAATCACTTTGTAATTTCTTTCATTGTTTGTTCCCTTGAATCAAGACGGGAATGCATGTTTCTTAAAGAGAAATAAAGAAATGCAAAAGTGAGGATGATGCGGCTCCGGAAACGGAAAAGAACCATTTGTCACCTGACAGTTGACCTGCGGAGAAAGAAAAGATGGTAAACTTTGTGCAGCGAACCTGAACAAAAATATCAAAAAATGACAAGTGTTATTTGAAAGTGATTTTTATTGGACATAAAAAGTGGATAATACAGACACAGCAGGGAATGAACGGGTTCCCTGAAAATAAAACATGTGTTTTGGAGGAAATAAAGATGAAGTACTATGTTACATTGACCGGACTCAACTACCGCTTCGGCACTCAGCCGTTTACAGTAGGCCAGAAGGTAAAGCTGGTCAAGGAGCCGGAGAATGACTTTGACCGCGAAGCCATCCGCGCAGAACTGCCGGGTCTGGGCAAGGTGGGTTATGTGGCCAACAGCACTCACACCGTGCTGGGCGACTGTTACAGCGCAGGCCGCATCTATGATAAGATCGGCGCTGCTGCCACCGCAAAGGTGAAGTATGTGCTTGCCAATGCGGTGGTATGCAGCGTAAAGGCAGCGGATATGGGGCAGGCTGGCCTGCCGCCGGTCGATCCGGCTACGGGTCTGCCCTTTGGCAGCGAAGAAGATGCCATCGCATTCTGACAGAAAAGCCCGTCACACAAAATACAGTGTGACGGGCTTTTCTGCACCTTTTTGCTTCGGCGCACATACACCGGGCAAAGGGGGAATGTATCGTGAACCAGATCGTTTTCACTGCGTGGGTGCTGCTGTTCCCGGCGGCGTGCACTACACTGGGGGCAGCAGGCGTGTTTTTGCTGCGGCGGCAGTCGCGGCCCTGCACGCAGCGCATCCTGTGCGGCATGGCAGCGGGCATCATGCTGGCGGCCAGTGTGTGGAGCCTGCTGCTGCCTGCTATCCAGCGCGGACAGACTTTGCCGCTTCCGGCATGGATCCCATCGGCAGTGGGGCTTGTGCTGGGCGCAGTGGGCCTTTTGCAGGTGGAACAGTTTGCCGGGCAGCTGCTGGCAGGCGGGGCCGGGCACGGCGGACGTATGGTGCTGGCTGTAACATTGCACAACCTGCCCGAGGGTATGGTGGCGGGCCTTGCCGCTGCACTGGCATTGACCGGGGAGCCGGATGCCATCAGCGGTGCACTGGCGCTGAGCCTTGGCATCGGCCTGCAGAATATCCCGGAAGGTGCAGCAGTCAGCCTGCCGCTGGCCCATAACGGCCGCACCCGCAGTCAGGCGTTTTTTGCGGGAGCGGCTTCCGGGCTGGTAGAGCCGTTGGGGGCATTGCTTGCCTTTGCCCTGGCCGAATGGGTCAGTACTGCGCTTCCGTGGCTGCTCAGCGCAGCGGCGGGCTGTATGGTGTGCGTGACCGCACAGGAGATGATCCCGCAGGCCGTGGAGGGCGACGAGCCTGCCGGTGTTGTAAGCATCGTGCTGGGATTTGCGCTGATGATGGCGCTGGATGTGGCATTGTAAGAAAAAAAGGCTGCTGCAAAATCAATGCCGTTAAAATAACAGGATAAAAGAAAAGCGCAGTACAAAACGCGAAAGCGCAGAGAATGTACTGCGCTTTTTGGATTTTAGAGAACATCACATTTTCTGACTTTGGGCTATCCTATTTGATCGTTTCATGCGTGGGCCGTGAAATGATACCTCCCACCCCTTGCAATCTGCCTGCGTTTATGGTACAATATTCTGGCATTCAGAAGGATGTGTCGGACAGCGCCTGCTGCGTGGTTCGGCATACGGATGCGGGTCCTGTACGATGGATTCGCTGTGAACCAGGTCAGGTGGGGAACCAAGCAGCCTTAAGCAGTGCGTTCGTGCGTTTCAGTAAGCCTGCATCCGTATGCCGAGTTACGCAAGGCGGGGACAAAACCCCGTCAGCGCTGTCCTTTTTATTTTGCAGGAAAGGGGAGAGAACCATGTACCGTGCCTTGTACCGCAAATGGAGACCGCAGCGTTTTGAGGATGTGGTAGGCCAGCGGGCCATTGTTACTGCGCTGAAAAACCAGATCACGGCAAACCGTGTGGGCCATGCCTACCTGTTTACCGGCGTGCGCGGCACCGGCAAAACCACCTGCGCCAAGATCTTTGCAAAGGCAGTCAACTGCCTGCATCCGGTCAATGGAGACCCCTGCGGCGAGTGTGAGATCTGCAAGGGCATCGATAACGGCAGCATTCTGGACGTGGTGGAGATGGATGCGGCTTCCAACAACGGTGTGGACGATATCCGCGACCTGCGCGACGAAACAGCTTACACTCCCAGCGCCTGTAAATATAAGGTATACATCATCGATGAGGTGCACATGCTGTCCACAGCGGCATTCAATGCGCTGCTCAAAACGCTGGAAGAACCGCCTGCCCACGTCATCTTTATTCTGGCAACCACTGAGATCCAGAAGGTGCCCGCCACCATTCTTTCCCGCTGCCAGCGGTACGATTTTACCCGCATCGGGCCGGAGGATATCGCCCGCCGGGTGGAATACATTGCAGGTGAGGAAAAACTGGAGCTTTCGCCGGACGGTGCGGAACTGATCGCCCGTCTGGCCGACGGTGCACTGCGCGATGCGTTGTCCATTCTGGATACCTGCGCAGGCGTTACGGCGAAAATCGATGCCGATGTGGTGCGCCGCATGGCAGGTGTGACCGACCGCAGTTATCTGTTCCGCATTTCGGACGCACTGGAAGCGCAGGACGGTGCCACAGCACTGGCCCAGCTGGCACAGCTTCGCCAGCAGTCTGTGGATGTCAAGCGTCTGACAGAGGAATTGATCGCGCATTATCGTGCTTTGATGCTGGCAGCATTGCCGGGCGGGCAGAGCCTTCTGTCCGGCGTTTCGCCGGAGGAGGAGGCTTTGTATTTGGAAAAAGGCCCGCAGCTGGGCCAGCGGGAGGCCATTCGTGCCATCCGTGCGCTGGGCAGTGCGCTGGAACATATGACCCGCGGCAGCGACCAGCGGATCGAGCTGGAACTTGCACTGTTTGGCTTATCCGAACCGCCCCAGCAGCCGCAGACAGTTCCTGTGCAGGCCGCGCCTGTCCGTGCTGCAGCTCAACCCGCAGCGCCGCAGCCGTTTGCCTCGGCAACTGCTGTGCAGCCCTTTGCAAGCGCTCCGACTACCCAGCCGCCAATACCGTCCGTTCCTGTGGTGCAGCCTGCAGCGGAACCGAAACCTGTAAAGGCAGAACCTTCCGTGCCGTCGGAAATATCTGTAGAGCAGACTTCACCCGTCCAGACCGAAGAGCTGCCGCCGCTGCCGGAGGAACCGCCCGTGCAGCAGGCCGGAATGCTGCCTTGGGACGAGCCTGCCGCGCAGGCCGCACAGCCAGCTGCACCCATGCCGGCAGAGTTGGAACCTGTTCCGCAGCCAGAACCGCCCAAACCTGCACCCACACCCGCTGCAAAGCCTGTGCCGGAAAAGCCACAGGATGCCGGGCAGGAAGGGACTGCGCTGTATCCGTACTGGCCGCAGGTGGTACAGCAGCTGCAGGAAAAAGATCCCATGCTCTACACCTATCTGCGCAAGTCCAAGGCTTACTTTGATGGCACCCGCGTGCTGATCGACGGCGGCAAGACCTTCCGCGATTTTATCCGCGCCAACAAGGACAGCCAGCGCCTGATCAAAAAGCTGATCAAGGATGTGTCCGGTACGGCGGTGCCCATTGGTCCCTATGAACCAAAGAGCGCTGGCAAAACGGTCTCCAACGCAGAGCAGTCGCTTCGTGCACTGGAAAAGCTGGGGTTGGATGTGTCCATTGAGGATTCCGCAAGGAAAACGAGATCATAAAAATACATTGCATCAATAAGGAGAAACGATTATGAAAGCAAGAATGCCCGCAGGCTTTGGCCGCCCCGATATGAACGCCCTCATGCGTCAGGCACAGAAGATGCAGGAAGATATGAAAGCCAAACAGGCCGAGCTGGAAGCTGCCGAGTACACCGGCAGCGCTGCCGGTGAGATGGTCACTGTTAAGATGAACGGCAAGCACGAAGTGCTGTCCATCACCATCAAGCCCGAGGCTGTGGACCCGGATGATGTTGAAATGCTGGAAGATATGGTGGCTGCTGCCATCAACGCAACCGTCAAGCAGGTGGACGAAACTGCCGAAGCTGAAATGGGCAAGCTGACCGGCGGCATGAACATCCCCGGTCTCTGATCCGGCAGGAGGGAAGAACATGGGCTATACTGCTGCCCCGCTGGAAAAGCTGATCGAAGAATTCAGCAAGTTTCCGGGGATCGGGCGCAAGGGCGCTACCCGCATGGCGTATCAGGTGCTGAGCATGTCGGACGAAGATGCCGCCGCACTGGCTGGAGCCATTCAGGGTGCCCACACCAAGCTCCATCGCTGCCGTATCTGCCAGAATTATACAGAAGCGGATATCTGCCCCATCTGTGCCAGTGCAAAACGCGACCCTTCTGTGATCTGCGTGGTGGAAACGCCCCGCGATGTGCAGGCGTTTGAACGCACAAGGGAGTATCACGGCTTGTACCATGTGCTGCACGGCCTGCTCAGCCCGATGGACGGCATTACTGCCGAACAGCTGTGCGTCAAGGAACTTCTGGCCCGCCTGGGCGACGGCAAGGTGAAAGAGGTCATCATGGCCATGAACCCCACGGTGGAGGGTGAAGCCACCGCCATGTATCTGGCAAAGCTTATCAAGCCTCTGGGCATCAAGACCACACGTCTGGCCTACGGCCTGCCGGTGGGTGCAAGTCTGGAATACACTGACGAAACCACTTTGTACCGTGCACTTTCTGGCCGTGGTGAGCTGTGAATTGGGAAAAATTTACAATTTCTTCAAAAACAGCCCTTGCAAAACCATAAAAAAATGGTATACTGATACAACAAACCACAATGGAGAAAGGAGGCGCGCGGAATGGCACCCACTAAGGAGCGTCCGGCAACAAAAACCATTGCCACAAACCGTGAAGCGCGCCATGAATACTTCGTTCTGGAAGCGCTGGAAACCGGCGTTGAGCTGAAAGGTACGGAGGTCAAGAGCCTGCGTGCCGGAGGGGTCAACCTGAAAGACAGCTGGGTCGATATTGAGGATGGTGAACTGCTGGTAAAGGGAATGCATATCAGTCCCTACGACCACGGAAACATGTTCAATCAGGATCCGATGCGCGTCCGGCGCCTGCTGGCACACAAAAGTGAGATCCGGCGGCTGCATCAGCAGTGCAAGCTGCAGGGATATACCCTTGTGCCGCTTTCGCTCTATTTCAAACATGGCCGCGTGAAAATGGAAGTGGGTCTTTGCAAAGGCAAAAAGCTCTACGATAAGCGTGCCGATGCCGCACAGCGTGACGCAAAGCGTTCCATTGACCGTGCCATGAAGTCCAACGGCAAATACTATTGATCTTTTCAGACCGCTTCCTGAAGCGGAACTTTTTCAAAGCTTTCTGCACACCGCAAGGTGTGCTTTATAAGGGGGCGTAAAGGTTTCGACGGGGAGAGCGAGGTCTGGGCAGCGGGTAGCAGTGGGGGAACTGCTCTATAACTCCTCCAAAAAATTAACTGACAATAACAATTCTCAGTTGCTCGCAGCCTGAGTGCTGCGCGTTCCGCCCACTCTTGTGTCGTGTGGGGCCGGGGCGTCCTTTAGACACAGCACCTGAACGGACTTAAGCTTTGCGGACCGGCAGGAACTCATGAAGCTACCAATGCGCTAGCCTGACGATCGGCGTGGCGCGGCGGGAATGTTGTAGATCGCCTGCACCCGGAGATACCTACACTGAACTCTTTTCGGACATGGGTTCGACTCCCATCGCCTCCACCATGAAAAAAGAACGCCATTTCGTTAGGAATTGGCGTTCTTTTCTTTATTATGGTAACGTTTTTGGTAACACTATTAAGTTTTCAGACTGCTCTCACCAGCGCATTATACAACATCTCAATGAACTGTACCGCGCTTGGACACCCAGTCAGCGGATAGCCTGCCAGCTGCTGCACATACTCCGGGTTTGTGAGCCATGCACCTTTAGCTGCCCGGCGGACAGCGCTTTGAATCGCTTTTGGCTCACATTTTCTGCGGTCGGCGATAGGGGTATAGATATCTTTCTCCACGGCCTGCAGGCGGTCTTCCTGCTCACAGACCAGCTCAAGACACTGGCACAGGATACTGTAGGCGCTCAGATTGCGTGTGATGCCCATCGGGCGCAGCAAATCATTGACCTGAGTGGACAATTCGGAAACGATCATAGTTGACACATCCTTTCTATGCGTCAACTCTAACCGAAAAATACTTAAAATTTACCAATTACGTCGATATACGTCGTAATGCGTCGAAACACGCCAAACAAAAACAGCCCCGAGGAACCGTCAGGCTCCCCGGGGCTGTTGCTATGTATGGCTATTTTGGGCAGGGCGGCTTACTTTCCCTGTGCCTTCAGCTTGTCGTAGGTCTGGTCTGCCTGAAGGGCTGCGGGGGTGAAGCTGTTGTTCTTCCACCACGCGACCAGCGCGGCAACGGTGGTGATGCCAGCGGTGACCAGCTGCTCCACGGTCTGGCTCTCGATGGGCAGCACGGGCTTGCCCAGTGCAGACAGCACCTGATTGGTCAGGGCCAGCAGCAGGCAGGCGGTGCGGGCAATGGTGCCGGCGGAGATGGTGGGTGCGTTGTAGGTGTGTTCGTTCATAGTTAGGTCCTTTCTCTTTCGTGTTCGTCTGCTTCTAAATCAGCGATGCGGTGGTTGGCCACCTTCATCTGCTCTTCCAAAATTGGGACGCGGCGGGCAAAATTGTTGTGCTCCCGCACCTCCCGGGTCAGCTCTTCCAGCTTGGTGTCGGTCACGGCCTGACTGCGGCTGTTGGCGATCAGTACGCCGATCAGGGTCACCGCACCGGCAAGGATGGCTGAGATGATGCTTTCCACTGGGCTCACCCCCTCACAGTGTCCACCGGCTCTTGTTCGGGCGGGTGTCTACGTGCACCCAGCCCTTGGCCCGGCCTGCCTTGACCGGGTAGCGGCCCACGCCGCCCCAGCCGGGCATCAGGCTCTCTACGTAGGCGGCCACAGCCAGCGGGTCGGTATCCTGCACCTGAATGTCAGCGGCCCGGCCCAGCAGGTGCTGGCTGGATCTTGAGCCGCCCACCCTCGTGTTGTGGCTGGCTGTGCGGTAGCCGCTGGTGATGGTCACCGGCTTGCCGAAGTGCTCCCGGATGCACTGCAGCAGCACCACAAGGCCTTCGTCAATGAGGATGGTGTCGGTACCGTCGCGGCAGCGGAACTCCCGCACACGGAATGCGGGGGAGAGCTGCTTTGCGCCGTCCTTCTTCAGGCTGTACTGTTTGATCGCCATATGGATCACGTCCTTTCACGGCCCGGTCAGGCGCTGGTCTTTTCGTTCAGCATCTCGGTCAGCTCGGCATATTGCTCGTCGGTCAGCTTGGCGGCGGCGTAGAAGATATCCAGCTTCTTTTCCATACCGGCGGTCTGGCCGCGCTCGATCATGCGCTTGCAGGTGTTATAAAGTGCCATAGTAGTCATTCCTTTCTGTTTATGCGGTGGTTTCATCATCGGTCACGCCCAGCTCCAAAAGAGTTAGGCGGTAGTCCTGGTCAAGGTTCAAAGCGTCTGCGTCGGCAAGAGCGGCATTCAGCGCCGCCACCGTCTCCGGCAGCTTGTCCTTTGCTTCCTGCTTTTTGCGTTCTTCTTCCTGCGCGGCCAGCTCTTCGGCGGTGTAGCGGATGTATCTCTGGATGGGTACCTTTTCCACCCATTCCTCCTGCGCCTGTACGCCGAGCACATCCACCACCCGCTGCACGTCCATGCCGCCGTTCGGATACTCGGTCACGGTCTCCCAGTGCCACTGCTCCTCCACACCCTCTACGGCAGGGTGGGTGATCTCTTCAGTGCTGGTGGTCAGATACCCAAGCGTCAGGTCCGGGTTTTCCACGACCGCGCCGGTCTCGTCAAGGATCTTCATTGTGTCACCTCCATGGGGGTCACATATTTGCCGATTCGCGAGTAAGATACTTTTCCGTCAGGACTTTCAGCCGACAGCATCCACTGTCCGCCGGTCTTGCCGGAGTCACTGCGGTTTACTTTTACGCATCCATTTTCGTCCAGCTGCATCGGGGGCACAAAGCTACCGTCGCTGCGCCGCAGGTGGAGTCTGATTTTGCAGGTTTTCCACTCTTCCGGGATGGCAAAGTGCAGACTGGTCGGGTGACCCTCACTGCCAAACTGCAATGTTGCCACAGTGTCAAATGTCACAGGGATCATCGCTCAAAACCTCCTTTCTCAGGCCACGCGCCGCCAGATGTGCACATAGTAGGCGGCAGGCTGCACGGTGGCGCTGCGGCCGTAGATGGCATTAGACTTGGACGCATCCAGACTGAACTTATATACATCAGAAAAGTTATTGTATTCGCCCGTAGTTGCGATCGCGCTGCCGGCAGTGAATGCGCCGGATACCTTATGTTCACCCTTTTTTACATCCGCGACAAAAGAGCCTGTGATGTTCGGCAGTCCGGCCTCCACGGTGCTGCCTGCTGCGTGGCCGCTGCCAGCACCCATCAGTACCCGGTTCTGCGCAATCTCCTGCCATGTACCGCCGAACAGTGCGGCAGGGCTTGTACGGGCGGTGCTCTGGTAGATGCTGCCCACGGGAAAAGGATTCACGCTTTTCAGCAGTGCGTCCACCTCGGCACGGGTGTAAAAGCTCCTGCTGTCCACCTCGGCCTGCAGGCTGTCCAGCATGGCCTTTGCCTGCGTCTGCAGCTGGGCGGTGGGGATCCCCGTCACGCCGTCCCGCATCACGCCGCAGACGGTCTCGTCCGCGCGGGTGTCGGTGATGTCGGCGGCGGTGACAGCGGTGGAGCCTGCGGGCACCGAAATGGTGCACAGGCCCAGCTCGTACTGATTATGGTTCTGCAGGATATCGGGCGGCTGTGCGGCCACGGCAGGCGTGCCGGTCTTGAGCTTGATCGCCGCGATATTCTCCGAGGTGTCAAACTGCAACACGACGCGATCCACGCGGTTGAGGGTGTTGTCTGCTTCGGGGACGGTCAAGACGTTCTCTTCCCGACTGCACACGGATACGCCTTTAAAGTCGTCGTAATTGATCCATGCAAGGCCGGGCGCAACGGTGATCTGCCGGGTACCGGTGTTACTGACAGCAAAGTTGGTCTCTTTGGAGTAGACGCCGGATGTGCGGGTGCACAGGTAGGTGGCCACGTCCTCGGCGCTGTAAACCACGCCGTTCAGCGGATATGTGATAATGCTCATTGTTTCCTCCTGATGATCGGGGTGCCGATCTCTGTGCTGACCGAGTTTTCACCTTTTTGGGAGCTCAGGGTCACAGAGGTAATGCGGGCAGCGGCCTGAATGTCCGTTCCGGGCAGGCTGGCCTCCACCACCATGCCCACCGTGATGCTGCCGGTGGGGGTGAAGCGGAAGTTTTCCAGCCGGGTATGTTTGGCAAGCTCCTGCTCGCCCTGTGCGCGCAGGGCGGCAAGATAGTCCGCCTGAGACTGGCCGCCTTCCTTCTTTTTGCTGGTAGCATCCACGATCAGCTCCCGCCGGGCAGAGCCGGTGTTCTCCGCTGCACCCACGGTGGCGGTGCCTTCCGCGCCAACGACCACGCACACATTTTTATAGTCCGTGATGCTCTCGGTATAGGTCAGGTCGGTCAGGTTGCCGTACTGCGGCGCATACCGGGCGTTCGGGTCGAGTTTTGGCCGGAACAGCTCAAACAGCAGTTTCGCTTCCGGCTGATCGAACCGCACCCGGAAGCCGATGTCCAGCTCCTGACACACCTGTTCGACCAGCTTCAGCAGGCTGCCGGGCTTGACCTCGCCGCTGTAGGTGTCCGTCAGTCCTGCAGCATCGCCCAGTTCAAGGCAGGGCCACGCAGCAGCACTGGATACCAGACTTCGCAACGTTTCCTCTGCGGCAAAATTGCTTAGGGTGTCCGTGTGACCGCGTTCATCCAGAATGCAGGCGGCGTCTTTTGCGGCGATCACCAGCTTGTGGTCGGATTTCTGGGCCGACACGATGCGCATGAGCCGATCGCTGCCCACCAGCCAAAGATACCGGTCCGGGCGGCACAGCGCCTGCAAAGCGGTCGTGTCGTGCAGCTCCAGCTGTGCACCCTGGGTGTCACTATAGACGTTGTAGCGTTCCGGCCAGACCAGCGAGACCCAGCTTTCAATGCGGCCCAGCAGATTGAGCCGGATATCATAGACGCAGATGCTCTTGTGCCCGGATGCTGTCAGTGCAGAAATGATCTCAGCCATTGGAACCCTCCGTGATGATGGTGGAATACGCTGCGTGCATGGTCAGCGTCAGGAAAAGCCAGCCGTCGCCGGATTCTGCGGTGCGCTGCCATGCCTGCGTACCGTGATACACCGTCCAAAGGGTACTGCTTCCGTCAAGGATGGAGAGCACGTCGTAGGCTTTGCCGTCAATGAGCTGCTGGACCCGCAGCAGGTCGTTTTCGCGGTAGACCTGCAGCTCGTCGCCGTCCTGCAGGGTCGTAACAAAGCGCAGGTATTCGCCCGTTTCCGGGTTAAGGACGCCGGGGTTGACCACGGGCCCTCTGGCCGACAGTGAAAGCCGAAAGTTCTGGGTATCCAGACCACTGTTGACGATGCGGATATAATCGGCCTGCTCCCGGATGCCGAACTGGTGCGCGTCGTAGCACACCGGCAGGCGGAACACAGGTGTCACCCTGATGGTCGCGGCCAGCGTTTCCTCTACACTGTGCCAATAGGGGTTGGGGCAGTACAGCTGAAAGCTGAAAGTGGGCCAGAGCAGCGCCGCACTGATGGCCGGACAGCGCTGCACCTCGGCGTCACACCAGTATTTCCCGGCCACGGTGAAACGCCCGGTCACGCCCGGCGCAAACACGTCCCGCAGCTGACGCTTGCAGTAATCGGCATTGCGCAGGATACGCCCGGTGATGGTGCGGGTGACGCCGGAAATGCTGCGGCTCTCCACAGGAGCACCCACCTGCTGATAACCCTGACTGGTTTCCAGATCCACGGGCAGGTCGCCCAGCGGGTCACAGCTCCACAGCACGCTGGCCTTGTAGCCAAAGGCAAAGCTCTGTCCGGTGCTGGAGGTAAAAACAGCGTCAAACACCCTGCAGCACCGCCCTTTCCTGCTCATACTGTGCTTCGCGCATCAGGTCCGCCGCCGTCTGCGCCTTGCTGTAGATGTACTGGTTCACTTCGATATTGGGCCGCTGGGTGCGCTGGGGCAGCGGAGCTTTCTTCTCGTAGTCCCACAGGCTGCTGGAAGCCTCGGTGATGGTGCTGCCTGCGGCGCTGCTGGAAGAGCTGTCCGTGCCGGGTGTGCTCTTTTTATTGAAGGCACCGCCGAGCGATGCAACGATGGCCGCGATCGCAGCCACCAGAGCAACGCCCGCTGCGATCATCAGCAGGCCCTTCGGGGTCCCGAATCCGGTCGGCAGCAGCGCCATGCCGATGGATTGCAGCATTGCCACGAACGCACCGCCGATGGCACCGATCAGGCCGCCCAGCGAAGCAAGGATCTCCGGGAACGCAGAGATCAGACCGCCCTGCAGGCCCTTGCTGATGGCGAGCGCTGCCGCACTCAACGGACCCTGCAGACCGCCGAAAATGTCCAGCAGTGTGCTGCCCAGGCCGGAAAACTGGCTGACCACATCTCCAAAGCCGCCGGTCAGGCCGTCGAAGATCTGGGTACCGAGGTCCCACGCGCCATTGGCCAGCTGGCTGATGCCCTCGCCCAGAAAACCGTTGACCTGCTGGATCAGATTCTTGCCGAAGTCATCGATCAGCAGCTTGGTCTCCGGTGCAAGACCGTTGTACAGGGTGGAAAGGACCCACTGCCCGACGCTGAGCCAGTCCTGACTCTTCACAGCCTTGTACAAGGTGCCAAAAGTGCCCAGCACGCCCTTGTCGGCCTCGCCCTGCCAGCCCTTTACAAGGCCAGAAAAACTGTCGGCACTGGCCTTCTTGATGGTCTCGGACACCTGTTCGGTGCCGTCGGCGGCAATGTTCTTGACCCGCTCGACCACCACAAGGGCACCGTCCACCACCTCATTGAAGGTCTCGGTGATCACCTTTTTGGTGGTCTCGGTGCCGTCGGTCAGTGTTTCCTTGATGGTTTTGGTGCTGGTAGCAATGCCATTTACCACTGTGTCAAAGGTCGATGTGACCGAATTGGCCATCTCCCGCACCGTCTCCATGGTCTGCTGCACGGTCTTTTTGCCATCGGCAGCAATGCTGGTAACGGTCTTGATATCCTTCAGCACACCGTTCACCAGCTGACGGCTGGTCTCGGTAATGGTCTGGGTCTGCTGCTTCTTTCCGTTGGAAAGCTCCTCGTTTACGGTCTGGGTGGTGCGGGTCACTTTGCCCAGCACCTCGGTCACCGTGTCAGAGTAAGAGTTGACCACCGATGCGGCGGCCTTTGCGGCTGTGCCCGCTGCTTTCCCTGCGGCGGCTGCCGCATTGCCGGACTTGGTATAGGCCGGGATAGCGATATCCGCCACGGTCTGGGCGCTGTCGGCAAGGCTGGTGTTGGCGGAGGTCCAGTCGGCCAGCTCGTCACGGCTTGCAACATCGGCGATGGTAAAACCGGCAGTGGCTGCAGTAGCGATACCCGCCACTTTGCCCTTGCCGGTCAGACCGTTGATGAAGCTTTGGATCAGGTTCTTGCCCCACTGCACCGCCTGCGAGGGCAGGCTCTTGATCCATGCCAGGGCGCTGGAAAAACCACCCTTGAAGGCATTCAGCATGGAAGAACCCATGCTCTTAACTCCGTTGGCCACACCGGTGAGAATGTTCTTGCCGATGTTCAGCCAGTTCACCGCTGAAATGACCGAGAGCACCGCCTGCAGGATCTTCTTCCAGTTGGCCAGTAGGTCGGGCACAGCCTTTACGATACCCACGCCCAGCTGCACCACCAGCGAGACGCCCTCTGCAAGGAGCTTCGGCATATTGTCGTTGATGATGCCGCAGATATTGATGATGATATCCGGCACATAGGCGATGAGGTCCGGCAGGCCCGCGATCAGGCCGTTGGCCAGCTGGGTGATCATATCCAGACCGGCGTTCACGAACTCCCCGGCATTTTCCCGCAGGTTTTCCGTAAAGGAAAGCAGCTGCGGCAGAGCATTCGCCAGAAAATCCGGGATGCCCTGTGTGAAGCCCTGCGCTAGAGAGCCGAGAAGCTCAGTGCCGGTCTGCAGCACTTCGGGCACAAGGCCGTAAATGACCTGCGGGATGCCCTGCAGCACGTTGCCGATCATGGGCAGCAGGTTGTCCACCAGATAGGTCTTGGACGTCTCCACCAGCGCAGCCAGCGGAGCGGAGAGGTCTGCGCCTGTGGACAGGCTGGACAGCACGTTCTGGAACGCCGCACTCATGGCCGAAAAACTGCCGGTGAGGGTGGTGGTGGCTTCCTTCGCCGTGGTACCGGTGATATCCATTTCCTGCTGGATAACATGAATGGCGCTGTACATGTCGGCCAGATTGCCCAGATCGTAGTGCACGCCGGAAAATTTTTCGGCATCATTCAGCAGACGCTGCATTTCAGCCTGCGTACCACCATAGCCCAGCTTGAGGTTGTCCAGCATGGTATAGTTCTGCTTGGCAAAGCCCTGATAGGCGTTCTGGATATCCTGCATATCCGTACCCATCTTGTTGGCGTTGTCGGCCATATCCACCATGGCCATATTGGCAAGCTGGGCGGCGGCATTGGTATCCTTGCTCACGCTGGAAAGCAGGCTTGCCGCAAAGCTGGTGGTCTGCTCCATGTAGTCGTTGGCGGAAAGGCCCACAGTCTTGTAAGCCTGGGCGGCATACTGCTTGACGGTATCGGCACTGTCCTTGAACAGCGTCTCAATGCCGCCGATGCTCTGCTGCAGGGCACCGCCCATGTCGATGGAATCCTTGATGATTTTGCCGATGCCTGCGGCGGCAAGCACTTTTTTGATAGTGCCGACCAGCTGGGCACCAATGCTCTGGCCAACCTTTGCGCCTAAGCCGTCCGTTTCTTCGTCAAAAACGTCAGTCAGTGCAGCCCGGATGCCATCTGCCGACGGCACGATCTGCACATAGGCTTTTGCCATCTCGATTTTGTCCGGCATCTCCATCAACCTCCTTTCAGCGCAGCAATGGCCGCTTCAAATTCTTCCGGGCTGGCAAAGCTCTGCACATCCTCCGTGTCGCTGCCGGAGCCTGTGCCGGTCAGAGCTTCCAGAATAGACTTGGGCGGCCTGCCGGGCTTGCCCAGCAGCCACCACTCGATGCGGTTCAGCGTGTCGGCAGCAGATGCCTGCAGCTGATCTTCTATAGGCACCCGCTGCCCGGCCAGCCGCAGCATACTGCGGCTGCTCTCCGGCAGACCTGCAGCAAGGGTGGCCGCCAGACGCGGCGGCAGGCTGCGCCAGTCCAGAACGTGGTAATACTGCGCAAAATCGCAGATCAGCGCGTCCTCGTCCGATGCGATCAGTTCGGAGAGGATGCAGAGTTTTTTCCTGCGGAAAAGCTGCGGATCAACTCACCGATCGCTGCACCAAAGGCAACCACCGGCACGCGGCCCTTGGCGTCACGCAGGTGGTCGTAGAGCTTCTTCTTGCCTTCCTTGCCAAGAAGGCGGTCCGCCACATAGAACAGCTTGGTACCGTCCGTGTCCATTTCCACGATGGCCTCCACCAGCTCCACGTCGTTCATGGCTTCATCGTCCAGCTCGATCTCAAAACCGGATTCCGTTTTTGCAATCATGCCTTTACCTCCTTATTGTCTGCGGTGCTCTCGGCGGCAGACTGGGTGGCGGCAGTGCCGCCCAGAATGTACTCGTAGTGGGTGTTGCCCTCGGTGTCCGGCACCGCGGTGATGGTGGTGTTGTAGCCCACCGCACCGTTGGAATAGACGATATCGCCCACGGCAGACACTGCCGCATCCGGGATCACGATGCGCTTGAGCGCGTTGTTCTTCATTACCATGTCCACGACCCAGCTGCAGTCCTGCTGTTCGTCGCTGTTGGCCTTGACCGTGATGCCGGTCTCCAGCGTGCCGGCAACGTTCTTATCGCCGTAGACAGACTTGAGCACCGCCGGGTTCAGGGCTTCCAGCAGGGTGTAGGCGAAGGTGTCCGGCTTTTCGGTCTGCTGGGTCAGCACGGTATCACCGCCCCATGCCGTGGTGTTCTCGCTGCTGGGAGAGTTCGAGTTGGTCAGGCCGTCACTGGAAATGTAGCCCAGCGATTCAAAGGCTTCGTTCAGTTTGGACTTTGCATCCGTGGGCAGCGGGGTGCCCAGAGGTGCGCGCCAGACGGCACCGCCCACCTTGGGCTTTGCGGCGCTTACATTTTTTGCATCCATAGAGATACTTCCTTTCGTCAGTAATGTGTAATAGAAAAAACGGCCTGATATCTTGGCCGTTTGCGGGTGGTATCCGGGAAATTGTACTCAGTGACAAGGTCGCAGGAGACGATTTCCGGCAGAGTGTCGGCGTCCAGCATGGCCTGCACCACAAAATGGCTCAGCCGGGCGGCAGAAAAATCGCTGCTGCCGTAGGACTGCACCGCCAGCGTGGCCGTGTAAATGCCTTCGTCCGGGCTGTCACCGGTCTTTTCGAGGATACAAAAATTGCCGGAGGGCTTCTCCGGCATGGACATGTAACAGGAAAAGGCATTTTCCCGCAGGTAGTTCAAGATGGCTTCTTCGATCATTTCTTTCTCTGGTAGCTCCTCACTGTGATGACACGCCCATCTTTCAGGCGGCGCTTGTGCTCGTGCACGGTTGCGCCGCTGCGGCTGCCGGAAACGGCCTTCAGCAGGGTGTTGTTGGCCGAGTTGTCGTCATAGGCCTTGCGGGAAGCGGTCTCCACCACAGCCACCGCGCGGGTGGGGGCCACATAGGATTCGTAGCCATCGCCGCAGCGGTCCTTCACGGTGTCGGCACGGTCTTTCAGCACCGCCTGCATTTCAGGGGAGCGCAGCAGCGTCCGGATGCCGGGACTGTTCAGCTCGATGCGGACCTTACCCATAGTGCTCCACCTTCACCTTTTTGTTCCAGTCCAGCGGCACAAGCTCTTCGATGTACTGCTGCACACCGCCATAGGTGTGCCATTTCTGGCCGAAGAACTCCACCGTAACATCGTCCCAGCTGTGCGCGTCCCCCTTCGGGATGCACAACTCGTAGGCCAGATGGTGACCGTTCAGCTGCACTTCGTCCGCTACGGCAGCAGCATCTGCCGGTGTTACCAGCACATTTTCCACCGTGACCGGTATTTCGGTGTAAACCGGATCGTGAAAAGCGTCTTCATCGGTCTGGGTCTTTTCGTAAAGCGTGACGGGGATACCCTTAATCCACGGCATAAGGCTCGATCACTCCCATCCGCTGGCGGCGCAGGCCCAGCCGGGCCAGTTCCGATTTTTTGATGAACAGACCGCCGCCGGGCACCAGAAAGGAACCCGAAGCGGAGTAGCCGCCTGCAGCTTGGGTGAACTGGGTCAGGGGCTCCTGGTTCGTGCTGGTCATAAGGGTGCGGGCCACCACATCCACTGTGACGCTCTTGGCCACCATGGCAAGATCCGGGTCAGCCGCCACCAGCGCGGGCAGGTCTTTGCCCACCTTTTGGGCTTCCATATTCAGGCTGGCCGAGACCACCTCCAGCAAGGAGGAAGCCCTGGCCTGCTCGGCAGAGGTCATGGGCCGCCACAGCGTGGTCATATCCTCAAGTGCTGCGTAGGTCATTTTCCGGCCACCGTTTTCTTTTTGGGCACGGCAGCGGGCTTTTCGGTTTTAACGGGTTCGAGCCTCTTGGCCGGTTCCCAGTCCCCGCCGGAAACGGCGCATTCCGTCTCGATCACTGCGCCGGTGCGTTTGTTGCGGTACAACATGGAAATGCCCTCCTTACTTTGCGGCCTTGATGTGGGCAAAGGCGGTGGGGTCCAGAATGCCCCAGCCGATGTATGCTTCACCGCGCAGGTACACCTGATTGTGGCCCTTCAGGTCGCCCAGCTCGGTGTCGTTGTCCGGGTTGCCGTACTGGATCACCTCGATGGGGATCTCCTTTGCATAGCCCCACTTGAAGCAGTTCTCAAAGTCACCCACCAGAGCGCGGTCCAGACTGGAACCAGCGGACAGGTTGGAAGTGGATTCGACATGCAGGCCGTTCACCTCGCCGGGCTTTGCACCCCATGCCAGCTGCGGATACAGCTTTGCGCCGTCGGTGGTAGTCTGTGCAGCCAGTGCGCTCTTGAAACTGGGAGACAGCACCATGCCGGTCACGTCGCGCTCTGCGCCCTGCACCAGAGCAATGGCGGCTTCCACGTTGGTGTCGGGCTTATCGCCGGTGGCAATGGTCACGGCCTGCGTGACCTTGCTGTCAAAGTGGTTGGTGCCGATCACACCGGACGCCGTGCCGGTGCGCGGGTTGATGCCGTGGAAGGCCATCAGGTCCAGACCCTTGGCCACCTTCTTTGCAAAGCCGTCCGCAAAGGCACTGAGCACGTCCATCTGAGCATCCTCGGATGCATACAGGAACTCGTCGGACACGCGGGCGCCGTATTCGATCTTCAGCGGCACGATGGTGATCGGCTCCACGGTCAGGCCGCCCGTGCCCTTGGCACCGTTTTCGGCCACGATGTCCACCTCTTTGTCCAGAGTGAAGGTAAACTCTTTCTGGCCGTTGAAAGGAATAGGCGTTGCGCCGCACAGCTTTGCCAGTGCGGATGCGCCAGTGGTTTTCTGGATGAAGCCGGGGATCAGCTCTTCCGGGAACAGGGATCCTTTGCTCAAAATATTTGCCATGATGTTTTCTCCTTTAGTCGTTGTTCATCAGCTGGTTGGTAAAGGTGCGCAGGGCGTCGCGCCTGCTGCCGCCGCTGGGGTCAGGGTCGCCGCGCAGAGGTGCGGGCGGATTCTTGGGCTGGATCAGTTTCAGCAGGGCCTGCGCGTCCTTGCGGATGTCGGCCTCGTTGGAGCCGGTCAGACGCTGGGCCAGATCGAACGGGATGCCCACTTCATGGGCGATGCGGGTCTTGAGGGCATCCGTCTCGTAAGTCTGGATGCGGCTGTTCAGTTCCACAATCTGCCCGGCATATTTCTCGTTCTGGGCCTTGATCTCGTTGTAGTCGGCATAGGGTGCAAGCCGCTGTTCAACGGCTGCGTCAAATGCTTCCTGCGTGGTAATAGGTTCAAATGCTTCTGCCATAGAAAAACTCCTTTCGTTCTGGCAAACAAAAAACAGGCCCGTGTGGCCTGTTAATAGCTGGTGCGCTGGCGACGCTTTGCCTTGCCCTCGGCGCATTGCCAGTGGGCCAGGATCACGCTGTCCAGCAGTTCAATATGTCCGCCCTCGGTCAGTGAGCGGTAGCCAAAGCCGCCGTTGGAGCCGATGGCCCGCTTTTCACAGTTGGATGCTGCCTGCGTAAGGCCGGGCTGCCCGGCATGGCACAGGGATCTTGCAAACACTGCCTGCTCAAAAGCGGCATTGGCGGTGATGATCTGCTTGACCGTGGGCAGCACCGGTGCTTTGATACGGGCAGCCTTCATGGCGTCGGCCAGCAGCTGCTGCCCGCTGGCACCGTCCACCGCCACAGCGGCAAGGTCGGCTTTGGACAGAAAATCAAGGAGCCATCCGCTGCCTGTCCGGGTAGGGCGGCAGTCGATGGCTTCCACGAATATCTTGTTTTCTTTGGTCCGGCAGGCAACGGCCAGCGCACAGCTGGTGCCGTCGGTGCTGAACTTGATGCCGGCATAAAGCCTGCCGGTGAGCTTTGGCAGAGCGTCCACCTTCAGCTCGTCCCATTCGGTGCGGCTGATGGCGGATTTGAGGTTGTAGCGCAACCACAGGCCCAGACGCTGGATGTTGAAGTCAATGGGATCGTCGCCGATCTCATCCGCAACGCTGCGCTCGGTAAAAATGGTGCCGAGACTTGGGTTCGTGCGGTACCATGCTTCCACGTCATGCGGGTCGGTCTGCTGTTCCACGCTCCACTCAGCCCAGCCGGTGTTCTGGGTATCACCCCGCAGCGCAGCGTTGCGCATTTTGAGGAATACCGTGCCGGAAGAGACCGGCGTAGGCGGCGTGCCGCAAAACAATGTCTGCGGGTTCTCGCTGTCTGTGACCACGTATTTCAGGGCACTGGCCTGATCGTCAGTGTATTCCTGCGCTTCGTCGATCACCAGCAGATCGAAACCCTCACCCAAACCGCCCTTGGAAGAGCGGGTGCGGAACTCGATGCGGCCCGTGCTATCTTCCAGCTGGATGTGCTCACGGCCCACCGCTTGAATGGATTTGTACGGGATCTTTGCTTTGTCCAGCAGATGGCACAGGCGCTCCCATGCTGCGCGCGAGGTGGTGGTGCGGTGCGCGGTGTGCAGGATGCTTTCGCCCTGCTTCAGGCCGTACAGCTCTCGGATGGCGGCGATTTCGTTCTTGCCGTTGCGGCGGGGCACTGCGTAGCCGAATTTGGTGTGCACCCAAAGATCATTCTCGTTGCGGGCAAGGATATCGTAGAGCAAAAGCTCCTGCCACTGCTGGGCCGTGCGCCCGGTGGTGTTGTACAGGTCAATTGCTTCTTGTCCGCACGTTTCGGTGTAGGGCAGCACGACAGCGGCGGTAGGCGTCTGGCGGCCCAGCCTGACATCAGCTGCCTGTTTTCGCGTCCGCGGCATGGTGGGCTGGGTTCCTCCTTCTAAGATGTTGACGACAAATCGAAAATATGATATAAAATAAATAGAGGTGCGCCTCCGCTATATGGTGGGGGCTCGACACCTCTATTTTTTTGCAATAAAACGCTGGACCATGAGCAATTCATCTTTGCAGATAACAAGAATATCCACGTCTTGAGTTGCACTGGCGGTCAGCCTTTTTCGGAGAACATCTTTCAGCAAATCAGCAGAAATTATATTTTGCCCATAGTTCAAAATAATGCCGCCGGGATTTTCTTGAATCTGCTTCAGACCATGCCGAACAGCGCTGTTCGCAGATTTTTCCGTGGAAGCTGTTTTTAAGTCCCACATCTTCCCATTCCAAATATAGTCCGGTGTCATGGCCTTATAGTTGTTTACTTCGTTCAACAGTACAATGTTGCCGCCCAGATGGTCGTGCAGCCATTGTGCTGTTTTCACTTCATCTGCATGGCGCACCATGTCATAGCCTGTATCATATGTGATAGAACCAACACCCGGTGAAGCCGTCCGCAAATATTCCGGGAAAACGCTCTGCATAGGAATATCGCCGGGAATATGGACTTTGTTAGGGAGTGGTGTTTCTGCAAGCTCCCTACGGGACTGAAGGACTTCCGGCTCCTCTGTCCACGTTTTATTCCACACGTTCTGCCGTCGGCCCTCGCCGGGGTCATATTCCACCCGGCAGCGGCAGCGCTCGTGGCGGCGGTAAACATCTTTCGGGACATGGGGGTAGTCGTATGTCCCGGCCAGAGCGCTACACCACTTACAGCAGCCGCTTTCGGCAATGCGGACGACGCGCGGCCTCAGACCGGCCCTGCCCTGAAAATCCACATTTGCCTTCAGGACATCGTCCACGGCCATGCGGGAAAAGGTGCGCACCGGCTCATCCAGTGCCCATGCCGCATCCTCAAACCGTTCCGCTTCTGCCAGCTTGTTGAGCAGGCCGTTCACGCGGTCGGCATCCAGCACGGCACGCTGCGGCGCAATGCCGATCCGGGCCTGCCGGTTCAAAGCCTGCTGCGCAGCCGCAGCAGCGTCTGCGATCCTGGCATAGTCCTCCTCCAGCAGCGGGCGCACCACCCGATCGGCAATGTTCCAGTACAGCCTTCCGTCCGGCAGAATGTCAGCAGTCAGGTTGCGGCGGAAAGCGTCAGCCAGTGCGGAACCTACCAGCTCGGCATAGGCTGCAGCGGCAGTGTAGGTGTCAGCTTCCTGCTGCGCGTCGCCCAGCAAGGCCAGAAAGTCAGCTCGGATGCGTTCCAGCAGTTCCGGGGCAATGTCTTTTTCGTCCATGGGCACCTCAGTTCTCGGTGCGGATGCCGGTCAGATCCCGCAGATTTTCTTTGCCGAAGTAGCCGGGGATCACGGCGTTTATCTTGCCCACGGCATCACCGATGCCGGACAGCGTGGCGGCGTCCGGTTCAAACACCGGCTCCCACACAGGGCGGGTCAGGTAAAGCTGCTGGCGCTGGTAGGCAAAATCGTCCCGCACGCAGGCCGCAAGATACCCGACATTCAGGAAGCCGCTGCCGAAGGTGCGCTGCGCCTTGCGGGCTGCCAGACGCAGGGCCTCGTGGCTGGACTTGATGGCCTCGGCGCTGCTGGGATTGTCGGTAACAAAACCCAGATCATCCAGCGTCAGGCCGGTCTCGCCTGCAAACAGCGCTGCAAAGGTGCGCAGCTGTTCGGTATACGGGCTCATGCTCTGCTGGGTGAACTGGCCCACAACGGGCTTGTCGCCATCCTCGTCTTTGGTGATCTCCAAAAGGCTGGAAATGGTAGCCTTCCATTTGTCCAGCTGTTCGGCTTCATTGGATGTGCCCAGCACATACTTTTGCGGGAAGGAGTAGAACTCGGCGCTGATCTCGCTGCGCTTGAGGGTGCGCAGCGCGCCCTGCTGCAGGCCCATACAGGCGCGGGAAATACGACTGTGCCCAAACGGACGCTTTGCATCCGGGCGGTATACGATGGGCACCAGCAGCGGGGCAGGTGCGGAGTTCGTCACCCGATATGGTTTCTGGCCCTTGGGGTAGTACCATGTACTGCCCGCAGTGAAGTAGGCCTCCAGCGTGGGCCGATCGCTGTCGGGGTCGCGCACCAGAACTGCATAGCCCTCCCTCAGCAGGCCCGTCACTTCATCCATCACGCCGGTGGCGTTGCCGCCGTCAATGACCTGCAGGCGCGGAAAACCGTTTTCGGCCTGACTGATATACACAAAGCAGCAGCTGGAAATGAGGGCCGACAGCACTGCGCTGTCAAACAGCACATCCGCATTATTCATGCAATAAATGGTGTTCAGGTCAAAATTATCGTCCCGGAACTCCCGCCAGAGCAAGCGGTCCGCCAGCGAATCCACGGCCTTGCCGCACCAGCCCAGCACCTCTGTGAAGGTGCGGAACTCTGGCGGTGTCACCATGCCGAAGTCCTTCACGGCGTTCTTCATTTCATAATATTTGTAGCGGGTCTGCACCCGCGCCCGCTTTTGCAGCAGGCGGCGGCGCAGGTATGCCATGCCTTTCAGGTCGCTCATAGGGCGGTGCTTTCTCCTTTCGCGAGAAAATATTCACAGTACGGTACGGGAAGGTCAGAGACCCCCCTGGGAGGGGGATATCCCCCCTGTTGTGGTGAGGAAGGTTTGATATCTGCTGCCTTGCTCAATGGCCGCGGTAGGCCGTCCAGTCGGTGCTCAGCGGCAGAGCCAGCGGCGCGTCTGCATCCGCTTCGGCCTGCTTTTCTACCGGCGAAAACAACTTGTCGCTCTTCTGCCGGTTGCACCAGAAATGCGCCAGCTGAAGGTTGGCAAGGTCACTGGGATGCCCGCCCTTGGCCACGGGAATGATGTGGTCGATGCACGGCGAAAGCGGATGCGGAAACTTGCAGCTGAAATCCACAGGTTTGCCGCAGATGCCGCACACGGTTTGTGTAGCATAGATCTTCTTTTTGTTGCGCTCAAAGGCCAGACGGTGCGTGCCGTCACGGTCTGGGCGCGTAACAGTCTTTGGCATATGCGGCTCCTTGTTCACGGCCTGCTGTGCACCATCGGGAAGGAGCCTTTGCAGGCAGGGGGACTTCTTCGGGGAGGGAGTGTTTTCAAAGCCCATGGGTGCTTTGCAGGCCCGGGGTATCAAAAAAGCCGCCCGGATGATCCGAACGGCAGGAGATTCGCGGTCAGTGCGCAGCTGCCCGCAGCGGCAGCTTACTGGGCCGGATGGGATAGAGCCCGCTTGGCTGTATGCTGCCACGCACTGAGGATGATGCTACAATGACCTATATTTATCCAATGACCCCGCCGGGGTGCAGACCCTGACGGTGCCACAGGATAGCAAAATAAGAATTGCCCGGCTGGTACATTCAGGCTGTTGGTCGGTAAGGTGTTCCCCTGTCGCAGCCGGGCAATACAAAAGCCGCAGGGTGTTGGATGTTGTCCAGCTCCTTGCGGCTTTCGCAGTTTAATATTATCAGCTGGTTGAGGTGCATTCAAGTCCTGATTAGTCCATTTTTGTCCAGATCAGTCCTGATTGGTCTATTTTAGTCCTGACTTTCTAATTTCAGGCTTTTGATTGCCTGCCGGTGGTGGGCCAGCACGGCGCTCTTTGATAGGTTTGTGCCCTGCATGATTTCGTTCCAACTCTGGCAACTGATGTATTTACGATACAGGATATCACGATCACATAGGTTGTCCAGTGTGTTCAGTGCAGCCATGATTTCCTCATAGATCTCGTCGCAGATAGCAGCCTGAGCGGTTACGCGTTCCTCTGCCTCTTGGATACGTTCAACTGCCCTCGGCAGGGCTTGACCATCACCAGCTCCGCCGGGTACGAGTGAAATGTTTTGAGTTGTGTGCCCGGCATCCGTCTTTGCTGTTTCCAGTTGCTGCAGGCGAAAGCTAAACAGCTGCCGGGCTACCTTATAACGTTGCAGCCATTCCTTTTTCTCTTCATAGGTCATTGGGCAGCCCTCCCTATTACCAGCGCTTAAAATGCTCCTCGTAGACCTCCAGCGCTACCTCAACAAGAAAAAATGTAACGCCTCCGACCATAGCAATGGCAAGCGCCCACGCCATCACAACAAGGGCCATGTATGCTGCATTCACTGTTTGCTCTCCTCCCTGCTCTCAGCAACGCGGTCTCTCAGCCACTTCATGCTCATATCGTGATCGATAAAATCCAGCATCAGGCTGTGCTTGATGCCACACCCCATGTAGGTATAAATCAACTCCATGTCCTCCTCTGAAAAATCAGTGTCCAAAAAGGAATTGACACCGGCCAACATAAGCTCATGGAATCGCCGGTTTCTCCACTCCTGTGAATACGGCTGTGTTTTGAACGCGGGCCGTGAAAGCCATTCAAGGACTTTCGCCTCAATGTCCTCAACTGTCTGGCAATTGTTGAGCAGGAAATACTGGTTTGTGCGCGGATGGGCAATAAATTCGTCCCGGACATTGATATAGCTGCCGGGAAAACATTCGAGGAGTTTTGCGTGGGCCTCTTCCATGTCAGCTGCGCTCTGACGTTCTTTTTCGTTCATCCTGTTATCTCCTGTTTACCACCCCGCCGGGCCATCCTCATGGTCTGCGGGTATAAAATCATCCTCGTTGTAATTTTCGGACGGATCAGGCGCGGGCTGCCACTCATGATACTGAGGCTGCCACCACATGGGCACCCGGCCTGTTTCGCCCTCTCGGTTTTTGCTCACCCGCAGGCTGACCTCAAAATAATCATTCGGCCCCTGCAGGCGGCGCTCTCCTGTAACCTCGCTCTCAATGAACACGACGGCATCCGCGTCCTGCTCAATGGTGCCAGAGCCGCGCAGATCTCCCAGCGCTGCCTTTTTGGCTCCACCGTTCCGGTCGGTGCTGCGGTTCAGCTGCACCAGTTCCACGATGGTGATGCCGGTTTCCATGGCCAGCTCTTTCAGCTGACGGGTCACGTCTGCCAGTCGCTCATACTCCTTGCGGCCCGGGTGAGTGTCCGCAATCAGGCCGATATGGTCGATAAAGACGATCCGGGGCCTGTACTTCATGACGCGGGCGCGGATATCGTCCACGGTCATGCGGGTGCCGTCATCGTAGATCATACCGGTGTGGCCCTTGATAAGGGCAAAAGCATTGTTCAGGCTTTCCCGTTCCTCCTCGGTAATCTTGCGATCTCTCAGGCGGGTGCTGTTTATGCGGGTCAGTTTGGACATGGTTCTCATCATCAGCTTGCGCCGATCCTCTTCCATGGTCAGGTAGTAGGTCTGTACGCAGTTGCTCAGGCGCAGGGCCAGAGCCAGAGCGAGGTCTGTTTTGCCGTGGCCGGGACGGCCTGCCAGCACAGTGACCATTCTTTCCCCGAACAAGCCCAGTTCGTCCAGTTCGCGCCATGCCATTTTGACGCTGGTGTCCGGTTTTTGTAGCCATTGCATGGTTTCGTCCCAGACCTCAGAAAAATCTTTGACGTTCGCGTCCACGCTCTCCCGGCGCAGATGATACTGCACTTTCAGGGCTTCGCTCATGTCCCGGCAGATGCTGTCTGCGTCCGCTGCGCTCAGTGTCACGCTGGTGGCTAGTTCCACCAACAGGCGCTTGCGGTAGTCCTCCATCACCAGCGCTTCGTAGTCCTGCACATGGCTGATGGTGGGCACGGTCTCTGCTGCCAGCACGATCAGAGGCCGGAAGTCTGTGCCCAGCATCCGCTCCAGTATCACGGCATCCACGTTATGTCCGGTATCCAGCTGCAGCTTGATAGCTCCAAACAGCTGCCTGTATGGGCCATCCTCAAACATCGCCGGTGTCAGACGCTCCACGGTAGCCTTGCAAGCCGCCGGGTCAAGGATGGCAGCCCCGATCACAGCCAGCTGATGCTGCTGTGCCGTGGTGATCTTGCTGGCACTCATGCACTTATACCTCCCAACAAATCCGCAAGGGTCATGTCCTTGGTAATTTTGCGGGGCTTATCCGGCGCAGGCTGCGCATTATGTACTGTCGGGGCCTTGTCCACAAAATCCTTGACGGCAAACACGCCCGTCCAGCCGTTTTCTACGCTCTGATTCAGCATTGCAATGGCGTACCCGGTGCGATCCTGAACGCCCGACTCTTCAACCAGACGCTTGATGGACTTGCAGATTTTCTTTGCCACCAGAGGCGTCCACAGCTTTTTCTTGTCCTTCTTGGCCAGCTCACGCCGGTGCTGGTCAAAGTCCATCAGAGCGTCATACAACCCGCCGGGGCCGCCGCGGGAAAACTCGTCAAAGACCTCGGCCACGGTCAGACCGTCCGGCTCCTCTCGCGCCCCTGCGCGGGGTTTATTATTATTAGCTTTCTCTTTTTCTTTCTTGGGTGCACTTTCTGCACCGGTAGAGGTGCACTTTCTGCACCTATCCGGGTGCACATTGTTCACCGGTGCATTTTCTGCACTAGTGCACTTTTTGCACCCATCAGACGCAGACGAACACTCTGCCGGGCGAAGCGCTGCATACCGGTTTGTGGGTCTGCCGTTTTCTGTCTCAGACCACTTGCGGATCAGACCGTCCTTTTCCAGCTCGCCCAGAAGGTTCAGCACGGCGCGCTTGCTCAGCTTGAAGTAGTCCACGATGTAGCTGACAGAGCCATAGAAACAAGACTGATCGTCTTGGGAGAAGCCCCAGATCAGGGCATAGATCAGGAGCTTGTTGCCGTTGAGGTTGTAGTCCGTTACCATCCACGGCTGAACAACAACATATCCGTCTTTTCTCATCCTGTTTGCCTTTCTCCATTAAAACGGCAGGTCGTCGCTGTCGTCGATCACTGCAAAATCGTCGCTCTCGGAATGCTCCGGCGCGGGCTCACTGGGCCGATATCCCGCCGGAGGCGCTTCGCCGCCCTCGTCCACCTGCTTGTTGGTGCCCTTGGAGCCGCCAAAATTGATGTTTTCGGCCACCACGGCAAAGGCGGTGCGGTTGTTGCCGTTCTTGTCCTGATAGTTGCGGGTCTGGATGCGGCCATTTATGGCGATCAGACTGCCCTTGGAAAAATACTTGCACACAAAGTCAGCCTGCGCACGCCATGCCACGATATCCACAAAATCAGCTTGCCGCTGCTCACCCTGCCGGGCAAAGTTGCGATCACAGGCAATGCGGAACTGGCAGACGTTCACGCCCGCCGGGGTGGTGCGGAGTTCAGGGTCAGCCACGAGGCGGCCCATAATTGCTACAACGTTAAGCATTGAGATAGTCCTTTCCAACGGCGGCCATCCACGCAGCGTGTGCGCCGGGGCCGTTCTGTTCCTCATATTTCGCTTGCGCAACGGCCTTTAAGGTCTGCGCACAGGTGGCATTGTGGTGGACGCTCAGGCCCGGCTCATTGTGGTGCTGGTGGCACAGCCAGACCTTGAGTCCGTGCCGCTCGGAGAAGCTGCGCAGCGGCCCATTGAGGATGTGATGCTCCTCCAGCCCGCGCGTGGTCTTTACCGCATACCAGCGGCGGCAGATGTAGCACTCCTTTTCTGCCTGAATGATGCTTTTGGCCATTATGGTTCCTTCCATTCCTGCCAATAGGCAGTTACCATGGGATCATTCACGCCCATCTCAGCAAGGCGGTCAAAGATCCCGTCAATCAGATTTTTCATTTCACCGGTGGTAAAGGTGGAGCTGCCCTGTGTGCACTTGACCGTGCAGCGGTTGCCGTCCAGTATCTCCACCACATGAACAAGCCGATAGCAGCCGCGCAGGATATCCAGAGCGCCCGCCGGGACTTCCAGAAAATCCACCTTCGCGCCGTATTTCTGCAGCATGTCCAGATAGCACTCTTCCGGGGTCACGCCGCCGGTGCGCCCGGCGTTGTAGGCATCAGCCATGATGGTGAGCAGCGACCACATGAGACGGTTTTGCTGGGTGCTGCGGCCTTTGCGTTCCGGCTCCACGGTCAGGGTCAGGCGCAGGGGTTGCCCGTGGGCTAAATCGTCCAGACGCTGCAGGAGCTGGGTTTCCACAAATTCCGCAGAGCTTTCCACCTGCACCCGCCGGGCAGCGGGGTCATACACCACCGGCAGACGGCCAATTACTTTTCCCATGTGATCTTGCGGCCATCTTTATCGACAAACTGCACGCTGATGATCTCACCAGTGTCCGGGTGACGCAGAAATTTATCTACTGTCAGCACCGTGGCCAGCTTATAGCCCGCCAGCTGCGGCGGGTCGTTGGGTTTGCGCCCCGGCTTCTGGATCCCGACAATGGGCACCTGATCCGCACGCAGCATAATGGGCGGCAGTGCCATGATATCGCTGCCGATGCCCCAAAGCTCTGCCGCCGCCATGAAACTGGTCTCTTCTTTCCAGCGTTCCGGACTGCCCGGGTGCTTGCCCTCCAGCGCGCCTGCATCCCTGAAACAATAGTCCTTCATGTACGGGTTGAACACACCCACAGCGCACCAGAGACGCCCATCTGCAGAATAGCGGCGCTGTGCCCAGCCCAGAGAGCCAAAGGTTTCATTCAGGATGCTGCGCACGGCGGCCGGCTTCGGCATTACGAAAAGTTTTACTGCATCCTTCGAGATCTCCCGCACGATCACCACGGCTTCAGAGGGGTGCATCTGGCGCGGTTTGGGACATTCCAAGGGAAACTGTACCACCTGCGCCGCCGGGTGCTCCTGCGCGCTCTGTGCGGCCTTGCGGCGGGGTGTTGTTGATTTGGTTGTTGCCATATAGGTCAACTCCTTTCTGTGTTCTACACTGGCAGTGGCTCTTGTTTTACCTCCTGCCACCATTGGAGGGCACGGTCAGCTCAGACCGTTCAGGACGGGGACGCTGCTTTCCCCGCCCACATAGGTGGGAAGCTTGCCATCCCACAGTGCATCTACGCCGGTGATGCGGTAGTATTCCAGCAGATTGCTGTCCAGACTGTCGGTCAGAGCATCGTTGGCCTCGGCCTTTTTCTGAGCGGCATACAACTCAGCATCCGCAGCCACCTTGGATTTTTCGGCCTCAGCCTTTGCGGCGATCAGATCCGCGTCCGCCGTTGCCTGCGCTTCCACGCGGCGCTTTTCGGCATCGGTCTCGGCCTTTTCTTTTTCCTGCTGGGCCTTCACCTTTGCTTCAACGGCATCCGTAAAGGTATCCGTGAAATCGAAATTTGTGATGCTGATGTAAGAGAGGTCGATGTTGTACTGTGCCAAAACACTGCGCAGCTGCGCGTCCATCTGTTCTGCCACGGCATCCCGGTTGGAAATCAGACTGCTGGCATCATAGTGTGCTACAACTGCCTTGACCACCTCCGGGACACGGGGCAGGATCAGAACATCCTCGTACTTGCGGCCCACCTCTTTGTAGATGGTCATGGCATTGGCCTGATTGATCCGGTAGCCCACCGTCACGCTGGTGGCCACTTCCTGAATGTCGGAACTGAACGCCGAGAGGTCGATGCTGACCTCCTGCACCCGGTTATCCATCTTGACAATGGACTGCCACGGTGCCTTTACCACAACGCCTGCGTCCTTGGTGCCGTTTTCGACCTTGCCAAAGGTGGTCACAATGCCGGTGTAGCCGGTCGGCACGAACGAGACACAGGAAATAACGATCAAAACAACGGCCAAAGCGCCAGGAATCATGGCAGCGGCCTTATATTCGGATCGGAACAGGCAGAACGCTGCCAGCAGGGCCAGAATGCCAAAAATAAAAAAGATCATAGGTTCCTCACTTCCACATAGCTGTTATGTATTCGGTCAGGGCTACAGGGCGGAGGACGGGGAAAATTGGGTGGATGCATCACACGTCCACCTCCTCGATTTTCATCGACATAATGCGATAGGTTGCAATAAAATAGCTGCTTGACAGGTGGGATAAAGCAACAATGGCTTGGAGAAGGTAGCGTTCCTCCGATGTACAGTTGTTGCTGTCATACGGTGTGTGCACCCCGCCCAGCTGCGCGGCAGCGGCATCGTCCAACAGAAAGCCAACGGTGCGCTCCACCGTTTCATCTGTAAAATTTCCATCTATGACACCGTATACACGAGTCATTTCATACGAAACGGTTACTTTTTTCATAGCGCATCCTCCAAACGTGTGATCTCATAGATTGAGTTATACAGGTAGTGCCGCCCGCCGCGTAGGTATTCCAGATGCTGCAGCAGCATTTCCAGTGCGTACAGCGCAGGCGGCGGGTCTTTGCCCTTCAGGTGAAAACCCAGCCAGTGGATCAGCTCGCCGTACTGGCTCCTGTCGATGCGCAGGGCAACGGTGGCCGGAAAGGTGTGTCCACGATCATCTGCGGCGTAGTAACTCACACCTACGTATTGCAGATGGCCGGAGTCCGTGGTATACTGAGGGTGCAATCTCTTTGTATTGGGCTTGTCCGTGTTGGCGCACGGGCAGGCTCTTTCTTTTTGCCCGATCATAAGTTGAACAGCTTAGAGAGAAAAGCTGCCTCCTTGCCGGTAAATTCTTCTTTGCGGTCAGCAAGATTCATTTTGTAGCGGGCAATAACGACAGTTTTCATTTCATTGGCAAATATACTTGCTGCATCCTGCAGCTGTGCATCTGTCAAGTCGGAAACGAGACCGTCAACCAATGTTTCGACCATAACCATCATGAGTAACTTGATACGGTCGGATTTTTTACCTTTTCCGGTGAAGCTAATCGCAATGCGATCTCCGATTTCTTCAATGATAATTTTCATGCTGTACCTTCCTTTTCGTTTATGTCCTCCCGCGGGATCTTCTCCACATGGTAGATGTAGCGCCGCCGGGGGTTGTCTTTTTTGTGCTTGGCGTGGCAGACAGCCGAAAAAAAGCTGTTTCTGCTGGCATAGCCCATTTGCTGGACGATCATGTCAGCCGTCCCGCTGGCTATGATCTCGTCTGTCTTGGCCGAGTAGACCGTGTACCAGCTGCAAGGTTTAGCCATTGCTGTGCTCTTCTTTCATCAGTGCTATAAGGCCGTCAAGTTCCTTGGCCACAAGGTCGTAAACCTCGGCCCGCGCCTTGCAGCTGGCTTTTACCGGGGCAGCGGAAGCGTCCAGCAGGCTTGCGCTGTTCGTGTTACGCTGGGCCAGCCGCCTATACTGCCTGTTCAGGCTCTCCGCGTATTCAATCGACGTCATGCCCATATCATGCACCCCGCCGGGCATTTTCTTTCTGGCTCTCGGCCACGGTCAGACTGTGGCGCTGCTTCTCTGCGCTGCGCTTGTAGTGCTCACCGGTGGAAAGCAGACCGCTCACGCTCAGCAACAGACCAAAGCCCAGCGCGAACAGCACCCACGGCGCGGCCTTGACGGCCTCAGCCACCTCCCAGCCGCCCTGCATCACAAGCAGGTGGACAATGCCCATGTTCAGCCAGATCAGCACCCGGGCTGCACCCACGCCAGCCAGAAATGCCACGCCGAAAATTTTAAGATATCGTTTCATTGTCCTTGTCCTCCTCAGGTTCCACGCGATCCAGCAGATCGGCGGCATTGGTTACGATCGAAATGAGAGCGCCCGCCGGGTCATCCGATCCGGCAGCCAGTGCGGCCAGCAGGGCAACGCACAGTTTCGATGCCTCAAGTCCCACACAGTTGGTTTCAATCTGCGGGTTTCCATCCTCACCATACGATACGCGAATATAGCTCTCGTTCGGTTTGCTCATGCTGCACCATCCTTTCATGCTCCAAAGCTTACCAGCCTGTTCGACTTGGACGGATTCTTTTTAGCTCTCTTGGCCTGAATGGCCCACGGTTTGATAAAATAGCCATATATTTCATCAGGCGAAATGTTCAAAAGTTCGCCGATCACAACAATTTCATCCACTGGAAAGGGCGCTTTCCCGTTCAGCCGGTTACTTAACGTTGCCGGGCTATACCCATTCAGCCTACGGGATATTGCCGCCGCAAGCTCTTTCTGGTTGTATCCTTTGCGCTCCATCAGCTGCTGCAGCTCAATGTAAGGTTTAATCAGCATCGTGCTCTCCCCTTTCGTTTAATCCGGGTTGAAGGTCTGGAACCGGCCATCCTTGCCGTTTTTGAAATCTTGCAGCGCTTTGATTTCCTCCGGGATGAGGCCGGTGTCCTCATACTGGCCGAGTCGCTGCACCAGTTCTTCCTTCTTGGCGGTGCTCCAATAGCCGGTTTTGATGCCGCTGCACCGCTGGGCCGTCAGTCGTTCCATGTGCCGTCCTCCATGTCAAGGCTCCAAAACTCGGCAATCGTCTTGCATACCGGTTTTGTAAAGCCGATCAGATCCTCACCCTTGGCGGCTGCCAGCAGCGTGTCACCATTGAGGAGGCAAATGCCGCCACCCTCCCACAGATCGGATGCCCGGCCATTGTACGGCAGGCCGCGCAGCCTGCCCTCCTCGTTGACGATCAGGTCAATGCCGTCCACCGGTTCCCGCGCCCACGTTATGCCCAGACAGCTGGGCGTTACCTCGATAGGGCCGTCCACCAGCTCCTGCAGCGTTTCCAGTTTGATGCTGTCCCCGTCATCACAGGCCACCAGCCTGCACGGCCCATCCGCCGGGATGAAAATAATATACCGTTCCATGATGTATCTCCTTGTTTGATGTGCCTTCTTGCAGTAAAATGATTGCAGGAAGGGATGTGATTTACGTGGATTTTTCTAATATACCTATCAGCAATATGCCTACCAGTGCCCGCCAAGTGGGTGAAATGGCAGCGAAAGAAGAAAAGCGTCGTGCTGAAAAGGCTGCGGCCGATGCGGCGGAACGCAAGCGTCAGAAAAAAGTTGATGATGCGCAGCTTCAGGTCGCCGCCGACCTACAGAAAATGCGGGAAAAATATGAGGCGGACTTAAAAAGTCAGGCCAAAGAAAACAAGTTCAACCGTAAACTTTCCATAGCATCTTTTGTAGTTGCAGTGATATCGCTTTTCATCTCGTTTTTTAAATGAGCTTTGCCCAGCGTTCCGGTTCCGGCGGTTCGCTGGGCTTTTTGTTGTCCATGGGGTTCACCTCCTTATATATTCATAGTGCTCTTTTTGTCTAGCACGCTAGACATTTATGCTAAAAAAATATCGCTCACTTTTTTGTCCAAAGCGCCTGCGATTTTGGTCAGAGTCTCCGTGGTGGTTACCGTAATAGTACCATTTTCCAGCCCGATGATGGTTGCACGAGACACATTTGCACGTTTTGCAAGCTCTTCCTGTGTAAAACCTTTTTCTTTGCGTGCTTCTTTGATTTTAAAGGGCATCTGTTGTCACCTCCTCCGTACATACAACAGTCTAGCAGACTAGACAATAAATGTCAAGCAAGTTTGACAAAAGACTTGATTTTTTGTCTAGTAAAATGTATGATGTACTTGACACCATTACAAGAAAGGAAGGTGGTTCAACGTGATTCTGGGCGATTTGATAAAAGAGTACCGCCGAGAACATGGCTACAGTATGGATCAGTTTGCCAAAATGTCCGGGCTGAGCAAGGCATATATATCCATTCTGGAACGAAACGTAAACCCGGTAAACAACAAACCCGTTATTCCATCGCTTGAAACGATCAAAGCGGTGGCACAGGCGATCAACATGGATTTTAACGATGTGATAGCTGTGCTGGACGGAAATCAGCCCGTTTCGCTCAAATATGAGCCAGAAATCCCGCCGGGCTTTGAACCGATGCCCAAAATGAAAAAAGTGCCGCTGATTGGAGCCATTGCCTGCGGGGAACCCATCACGGCAGAGCAGAACATTGAAAAAATGGTGGATGTGCCGGAGAACATCCGGTGCGATTTTTCCCTGACCTGCCACGGCGATAGCATGGTAGATGCCGGCATCCACGATAAAGATGTGGTGTATATCCGCATCCAGCCGGAGGTTGAAAACGGTGAGATCGCCGCAGTGCGCATTGAGGGCGAAGCTACCCTCAAGCGGGTATATTACAACTCAGACACGCTGACCCTGATGCCTGCAAATCCAGCTTATGCGCCCATGGTCTATACCGGCTCCCAACTGGAAGAGGTGCACATTGAGGGCAAAGCCGTAGGCTGGACGCACTGGGTGGGGTGACTTTGAACTATCGGAACCGTTCCGATAAAAATAAAAAGGAGTGTCGTGTATGAAAAAGAAAATCGCCTCATTATTATTGACATTGGCGCTGGGCCTTGTTTTAACAGTGCCTGCATTTGCTGCGAACTACAGCAAGTGGACCGCTACAGAATTTTCAGGCCAGACAGATTTCGGGTATTTTTACACCTATGCAGGGCAAGATCAATCAACTTATCCTTATCAAGATGCAAATTACAAATGCTTCTCGGTTGTCTCCGCAGATGGACAGCGTTTCTATGCGGCAATTAAAGATGCCCAGTATGAGTATGCCAAAGCTGCGCTCAATAACCAGCAGATTACACTGAAGGGATTGTATCAACAAACCGCAGGTGATGGTTCTCCTATTATTTTAGCCAGTGAGGTTATCACGACAAACGAAAAGGGCGAAAAAGTGAGCACACTGTTTGGCAATGTTGTGTGGGCAGCTATAGACCACGGCAAAACGATTGCAGAAATTTTCAAAAAGTTCTATGAGGTGTACTCGGATCGCATGATTACTGTTGCCGATGACAATTCTTACCTCATGATCGACACAAACCCCTATAATCAGAAGGGCGGAGACTCAAGGTTGATCGAGGCAGGCCTCGACCATATTGAAACGCTTAATAAGGCACTGGGCTTACCTGACTGGCTCTATGAAGAAATGCTGAAAACTCGCGCTTTGGACGGACGTCAGAAAGAGTCCTTTGATAATGTAACTGTGACTTGGTCTTATCATCCGGATCAAGGCATGGAAGTAATTTACCGTAGCAATCACTGATCATAAATAAAAAACACCCCCGGTGCTGCAAACACCGAGGGTGTCTTTGTACAAAAAGGAGGTTTTCTCATGCCGAATCGTGTTGGAACAGCCTCATGGGATGAAAAGCGCCAGCTCTGGCGCATCGATGTCACCAATGAGCAGGGAAAGCGAAAATCTTTCACCTCTGCCAAGCCGGGCCGCACAGGGCAGCGCATTGCCAATGCCAAAGCAGACGAATGGCTCGCGTCTGGCGTTGCTGTCCCCTCTTCCAGAGTAGAAGAGCTCTATGTCCAGTGGATTCAGGACGTAATGCTCACCACCGACAAAAGCAACTATCTACCCATCCAAAGCCGATGGAAAAATCATGTAAAACCACTGATCGGCCGCAAAAAGGTTTCTTCTCTCACTGAATATGATTTGAAAAATATTGTTGATGTCGCCTATTCCAAAGGGCTCTCCAAAAAGACGTTGACAAGTCTTTGCTATGATCTTAAATCATTTTGCAAGTGGATGCGCCTGAAACGCATTTCCACGCTGCACCCGGAAGATCTCAAACCACCCGCCGGGGCTCGCAATTCTGTCAAGACGATCCTGCAGCCGAGTGATGTGCTCAAACTGTTCAACATCGATACCACTCTGCTGCGCGGCCGCAAGGTAGCGGATGAATATGTCAATGCCTATCGGTTTCAGGTCGTCACTGGCCTGCGGCCCGGTGAGATTATCGGTCTGCGGTGGTGTGACATCCACGAAAGCCGCTGTGATGTACGGCGCAGCATCAATATTTACAAAGAGGAAACGCACGGAAAAAATGAAAACGCCGTTCGTTCTTTTGCTCTGACCGATACAGCAAAGGCAGTCCTCAACGCCCAGCGCGAGCTTACCGGTGACTTTGAAAGCGTGTTTTGCATCAAATCAGAAAGTACCTACCGGCATCGCTGGGCACTCTATTGCAGCTCCAATGGCATCAATCCGTGCACTCCCTATGAGCTGCGGCACACCTTCGTTTCCATGATGAAACGTCTTCCAGAAGGTGAGCTCAAACAACTTGTTGGCCATAGCAAAGACATGGACACCTTTGGCGTATACGGTCACGCATTTGGTTCCGATGCCGAAGATACCGCGCAAGCTGTCAACGGCGTCCTGTTTAAGATTTTGAATCCAGAATCTTGCAAATAGAATGCAATTTTTTCTTTTTTTATTTATGAGTGCGTGACCTCTTGCGTGAGCAAAAGAAAAAGAGCGTTAATTCTTAACGAATCAACGCTCTTTTTAGTGGTGGAGGCGATGGGAGTCGAACAACAAAAAATGATTGAGTGGCGTCAAAAACATATCTGCAACGCGCCTAAACACTTGCTAAAAATGTAGTGGGGTTGGTTTGTAACCCATGTATTTTGCTACGTTTACAAAAAAGAGTGTTACCAAAACTGTTACCAGAGTCAGGCCTGTGCCTTTTTGAATGCCGCGGTGGTAGCGGCAGCAAGATCTTCCCTCTGACCGTCAAGCTCGTGCCGATACACTCCGGCAGTGTCCATGTTCTTGCTATGACCCACGAGCATCTTCAGCTGGCTGTCAGTCAGGACGCTGGATTCAACACTGACAAAGGTGTGCCGCAGCTCGTAAAGTGAAACTTTCGGCTCAAGCCCGTTTGCTTCCTGATAGGATTCCCAGCGGCGATAGAGCGCGTGTTCTGACGGGATCTGAAACAGCGGGGTATTGTAGTTCAGAAGCATACCTTGAGCCTTCAGAAGCTGCACCTGTGCCTCGTATGCCTCGCGAGCTTCCTTGCCCATGTCAAAAGAGCGGATTGCGTTTTCGTTTTTTCCGGTCGTCTGTTCCCGGTGTACGTTGATGCTGCGCCGAAGGTTGACCGTGTTCCCTTTGATGTCTCCATACCATAAGCCAATCAGCTCTCCGGGACGAAGGCCGGTCGCAACTGCAAAGCGGTAGGCGTAGATATATTCATCAAATACCAGCTTTCCATAGTAGGTGCGGGTGTCTACGCTAAACAGCACCTTCAGAGCGGTGGGCTGAAGAATTGTGCGTTTCCCCATCCTGGCATTCTTCGGGATAGACAGGTCGGGGTAGAGTGTCGTGTACTTGTTCCTTCGGCACCACTTGACAAAGGCGGTTTCCGCAGCCCGGATTGTCATAAGCGTCTTTCGGCTCAACGGCTGGTTTGAGATGGGCTTGCGCTGGTTCTTTTTCTGTGAGCGCTTCCGGAACGAAACGTCAATGGCCTTTTGAAGATCGCCCTCTGTTAACTCGTCAATGCGGATATTCCCACAGGTCGGCAGGATATAGCAGTCCCCGTAACGCTGGCATTGTGTCACATAGGATGTCCCGCAAGTCAGCTTCAGTTCTTCTACCCACTGGGCATAGAGGGCAGCTACCTTCTTTTTTCCGTCTCTGATGCTATCGTCAAGCCAGGCATCGGCCTTTGCGTTGGCTTCCCGCTGGCCGGTGCGGCCAGGCGTGCTGCTGTAAAACCGTTTGCGGGTGCCGTTCTTCTGAACTGCGATGCACCAGCGCTTTTCCTTTTCGACCCAAAACGCTGTGTTCGTTCTCTTTTTCATCGTTCTGCTCCTTTCGGTTGAAATTGCAAAAGCATCAAATTTTTTGATATTTGTTGACAGCAACAACCGTTTGATGTAACATATGGTTGTGAGCAGTTGTTTTGTGAGCTTTGGCGAGGTCAACAAAACAAAAAATGGAACCATGGAGGTAACACGCAGATGCAGGATAAAACGGCTGTTCTCGGAAACACCCCGGGTGTTGAGGAGGACGAGCGATACATTGAAAAGGCGTACAGAACTCTCTCAGAGGATAACCGCAAAAAGCTGGAAGTATACGCTGCCGCGCTGCGAAGAACCCAGCTCGCACATGAAGGGACTGATTGAAACGGTTCCTTTATACATTGGCCCTTCGGCTTTGCCGATGGGCTTTTGCTTTAATAGCGAACAAAGAACGGGATCTGCATTCAGCAAACCCCGCTCTTACAAGTGAATGATATTCTACGCCACATGGCACCCCGTCATTCCCGGAGGATAAACATAGAACGAGGATTAACTTTTGTTTTCTTTTTCAAACTGAGCTTTGAGCAGTTCGTACATATTGACCATTGGAAGCTCGATTTTTCCATGATTAAGAACCATAGAGGACATAACCTCCATTTTTGAACGGGCAATGCCATACACCGCTGCAGAGCCGTTGAACCACAATTTTGTTTCAAAATCTTCGTCAGGTACGCTCTTATCAATCATAAACTTGCCGTGTATAACCATGTGATACTTGCAGGAAGCTTCTGAGCCATCCTGCAATGAATAAACGCCGTCAAGAATGAGCCTGACATAAGCAGCCTTCTTAGAAGGATCATCAATTGGAACTTGCTCACTGATAGAAACGGAGAGCTGATGCGTTAATTCACACTGCGACACAGCATCAATGATATTATTATCAAAAGAGCATTCCGTAAGAAAGCTTCCAAGATACTGAATGTCAGCTTCAAACTGCTTTGCATCCATTGTGTGCACCTCCGGTTGGCTTTTTAGGTGTTTCAGGGAACCGAATCAACCTTGACGAAGAAAAGTCAGGCGTTTTAAAAGCTGTGTTGTTTGCAGCATCAGACTTCACATTTTCAGGTTCGGTGGACATGATTCTTTCATCGGGCTTCAAAGGGCACTGTACCGACAGCCCCAAAGCATCGGCAATGTCAATCAAAGTGTTGATGGTATAATTGCATTCTCCGCTCTCCCAGCGGGAAACAAGGCTCTGCTTTACCCCCATCTTTTCAGCAAGGTCTTTTTGTGTCCAGCCTTTCTCCATGCGGGTATCGTGAATCATCTGCTGGATTTGAATATTTATTGCGGCTTTTGCCATCTCAGCAGCGGACATGTTTTGGGTAATGGCTTTGATTAAATCAGATAAAGTTGCTCTGCAAGACATAATCAGTCCCCCTTTTTAAGTTCATTAAAGCGCTGCTTTGCAATAGGAGTATATTTGGGATAAGCGGTGTTTTGATGCCCTGCGCGCTCATGAAAAGCGGTTAGAAGGTAAACCATTTCATTCTGATAGACAAATAGAACACGTATGTTTGAACCCGGAAGTAAAAAGCGCATGGAACACAAAGGAGATTGTCCGACAAGATATTCCATGTTTGATTTTTTCTTGCGAATACAAACATCTCCATAATCCCGGAGTTTTGCAAGATTATCAGAGAGCCTTGACATGAACTGTTGCTCAATTCCGCCTCTTCTCAAAAGGAGAACAAGTTCTGGTATAAAAAGCTGGTGAATAGAAAGCATGCTGCCATATCTTTCAAAAAGATCTTCTAGCAGCATTTGAAACAATACGTCGTTCAGATTGACCACATCCTGTCTGCGCCTATACTATTATATCACTTATAAGTGATATTTACAACACTTTTATACATTTTTACACTATTATTATAGTAGGATGTCTGCGCTTTAAGGTTTCTTTTCTTCTTTTTCCTGCCCAAGCAGGAGCAGCTCTGCATATTCTCTCAGCTTCCGTATACTTTCGGCATTCAAGCCCTCCATCAGGCGGTCAACGTCTGACTGGGGGGGCGTTTTCTTTCGTCCTTATATCAGTTCACCTTTTCAAAAACCATTGTAGCCTGAATGCGGTCACCGCCCATCAGTCCCTTACTGCCGCCGTTGGCGGTGGTTATAGTATGGAGCCGATAGCCTTTGGCGGCCTGCTGGTTAATGACATTCTCCAGCTCAGTCAGGTTTCCAGAGCCGGTGCCGATGAACTTTTCCTTCAGTGTGACTTGAAGGACCACGTACTGGTACGAATTACCGGATGCGGTAGAGTAAGAAGATTCTTTCTGTAAAGTATCCATAAAGCCCATGATTTTGTCCTCCTGTATTCTTGTTGATTCTTCCGGCGTTGGCGCGCCGGGGGAGTTTTTGTTTAGTTTACATCAGTTATTCAAAGCCTTTGCGCGCACAGTCGGGCTTGCTGCCTTGAACAGATCATATGCGTTCAAGACATCCGTAATTGCCTGACGCTCTTCGGGGGTGACTGTGTGGTCGATGCTGCCACCATCGCCGCTGTATCGGATAATGATTTCATCAGCGCTCAAAATATTCTTAAACCACTGGATATCTTCATCATCGCCCATAAAAGATGTCAGTTCCCAGTACTGCTTTCCATCATAGCCACGATCCACATCCGTCCAATCAATCGTGTAGGTATATTTATACTCGCCCGCGCGAATCGTAATCGTGTCCAAGTACACATATTTGTTGCCGCTACACAGAACCATGAAAAACATTGACGGATCATTGGTGCTGCCATTTACAAAGAAGGGCAGTATATAGCTTTTGCCTTGATTGCTCAGTCGGTCTTCCGTGGGTGACACATAGCTTCTTGCGTCCTCGACCTTATCATAACTGATTTTCAGCTTTGCAAGAGCGTCTTTCAGTCCAAGCACCTGCTGGGCTTCTGCCAACACCGCAAAGTTACTGACCTGCGCCTTGCTTGCATCGTCCAATTCGTTATAAGCATTTACAGCAGCCACAATTGCCGGGCGGCGGGCAGTCGTGACGGTTCCGATTTGGTTGATCAGGCTTTCCACCTGCGCTACCGTCGCAGTATTGCATTCTTCAAGAGCGGCTGTGCTCATATATTCTGCTGGGCTGACAGCCATTGCCGGCGCTGCCACAGATACAAGCGTTGCGGCAATGCACAGTGCTGCAGCGGTCTTTTTCATAGTTTTCTTCATACATAACACTCCTTCGCTATATAGACTGGAATGACTCCGATAATCCAAAATTACCCTACCCAGTGCGTCCAGCCTACGGCCTTGCCCTCAATGTGCACCTCTTCCAGCTGGGGGCCGGCGTAGATCATGGGCGCATAAGCCGGGTTTGCGGGCATCAGGGTCAGCGTGCCGGGGTTGTAATATACCCGCTTGAGAGTGGCTTCGCCATCAATGCGCACCGCTGCGATCTCGCCGTTCTCCACCTCCGGCTGGATGCGGATATACACCACGTCTTTATCGTGAATGCCGGCATCCACCATGCTGTCACCGTGGCAGGTCAGGGAAAAATCGCACCGGATGTTCTCCGGCACGTCCACCATTTTTTCAATGTTCTGCTCTGCCGTGATGGGTTCCCCGCAGGCAATGCTGCCGATCAGCGGGATCTTCTTCATCTTTGGCATTGGTTCAAAGCCCGGCGGGATGGTGGGCTTCTTGGGCGCTAGTACAATCGGGTCAGCAATCTTAATATCTGTACGTCCGTACAGATAATTCATATCCACATTAAACAGGTCAGCGATTGCTTCCATGGTTTCAAACCCCGGCTCCCGCTCCCCACGTTCATACATGTTTACACTACTCTTAGACAAATCCAGCTCATCCGCAAGCCGTTGCTGTGACCAGCCTTTTTCACGGCGCAGCGATTTTAGCCGCTCTGCAAAAGTTGCCATCAGGCCACCTCCCTATATTATTACAATCAAATAATAGCACATATCGTGCACAAGTTCAAGCACAAAAAGTGTACTATTCTTTTGCGCACATTTTGTGCACTCTGCGAATAGATTTATTTTCTGGTTTTGAGTACAATAGGTGCACGGAAAGGAGGTGACCCAATCAGATGGACGGTAAGACCATCGGCCACAAGCTGCGCGCATTGCGCGGCGAAATGGACGCAAAAACCGTTGCTGATGCGCTTGGAATCAGCACTTCGGCGCTTTTTATGTATGAGCGCGGCGAACGCATTCCCCGCGACCAGATCAAAAAGCGCATTGCTCAGTATTTCGGCCAGAGTGTCGAAGAAATTTTTTTCGCAGAATGAGCACATATTGTGCGCAATTCAAAAGGAGGTGAAAAGCATGAAAAAGTCCGATTCTGCCGAAAAGATTGCACAGGAGCTGTTGGAACAGCTGAAGGGCCGCGACCTGCTGTTCGCAGAAGCAATGGATGTTGCAAAAGAACTTGAACACCAGATTACTTTGGAATGCAAAACCAGAACGCTGTAACAAAAAAAGCCAATCCCGCACTGCAATGCAGGACTGGCAAACGTCACACCATCAATCGTACTTTACGCCGTTGACAATGCAACCCGGATGGAGAACCGCCGTGTCGGGGATGCCCAGCGGGCACACTACAGTTCCGTAGATATCCAGCTGGCCACGAACTTGAATTACGGGTGCATCCAGCGTTCCACGGATTTCGGCTGTAGCTCCCTCTTTGACCAGAAGATCACCATGCATGATACCATTCACCGCAAATTTTGCTGGTTCCATTACAATTACCGAGCCAGTCAAAATTCCCTGAATATCTGCATTGCCGTATTTGCCCGAAACAACAAGATCGTCTGTCTGCACACCGGAAACGACGTAATTATGGTTGACTTCCACCATTCTGCTCACCTCCTTCCTGTTTTCTTATTTTACCGCAGGAACGAGGTGCACACAAGGAGGTGAACCACATGAACAACAACAAAAAGCCCAGCCGTAAGCGCGACTGGACTCCCAGGACGACAACCAAGATTCTGATTGCTACGATTTGTATGCAGCTTGTCACCCTCGTCGCTCTGATCATCCGAATCGTCCGGGATTTCATCTGACAATCGCGATGATGGCCGCGACCATAGAGACAAAAGCGATCAGCAGTGACGCAACAGTGAGCCAGCGGTTCACTCGGTTTTCTTTCGCCTGTTCTTTCTGGTCGGCTTCGTATCGTTCCACAAACTTGTGCAGATCTTCAGACGATCGCACCTGTGCATTTTCCACGATGCGTTTCGAGCCTTGAGATGCTGCCACCGTTTTTGCCGTGTTGGCATTGCCGCCAAGAATCACCTTGCCCCCATCGCGGATCGCATCTTCCAGTTCCGACATTATTCTCACCTCCCTTCTGTCTCTCTATTCTACCGCAGAAGGGAGCCACCCACAAGGAGGTACATCTTCACCATGAACGACTTGACCACATTCACTAATCCCGAGTTCGGGCAGGTGCGCACCGTCGAGATCGACGGCACACCGTGGCTCGTCGGCAAGGACGTTGCCGTGGCGCTTGGGTACAAGAATCCCCAGCGTGCTATCCGCGACCATGTTGACGCCGAGGACAAAGGGGTGACCAAAACAGTCACCCCCTCCGGTGAGCAGGAAATGCTCATTATCAACGAAAGCGGCCTGTACAGCCTGATTTTGTCCAGCAAGATGCCCAAGGCCAAGGCCTTCAAGCGCTGGGTGACCAGCGAGGTGCTGCCTGCCATCCGCAAGAACGGCGCTTACGAGAGCTTTCAGGCACAGCAGCACATTGAGCAGTTGGAAGCCACCAACACCCGGCTGAACGCCGCCATTCAGGCAGTAGGCAGCGCAAAAGCAGAGCTGGCCGACGTCATCAATCTGCGCAACGACTTCATCAAGCACCGCGACAACTACAAAGCCCGGTATATGCAGGCCAAGACCGATTACGGCAAGATCTGCGACAGTCTGCGGCAGGCGGAAGGCCTTGTGGCCAAGGCACAAGCCGATCTTGACAGCCGCATCGACCAGCTGAGCATCATCGCCTTTGGCCTTCCCGGCTTCGACGAGATCATGAACGCAGTTATCGGCACCGTGCTGCCCGCCGAAAAGAAGGAGGAATAAAATGTTGAACGCATCAACCATTCGCGGCACCTTCCGGCAGATCCCATACTGGAAGCTGCGGGGACGGTTCCACAGCTGTGGCTACCGCGATCAGGAAGTGGCCGAGTACATCGGCATTGGCCGTGACACCATGAGCGGCAGGATGCAGGGGCACAACCCGTGGACAAGCACGGAGATCACTGCAATGTGCGAGCTGCTGGGTATCCGGCAGAATGAAATCGGGGAGTATTTCTTCCCGCGTGTCGAGGAAGGAGAATCCACATGAGCAAACAGTACACCCTTGCATCCGAGCGGGCCGACGCACCCACCGGATGCGCATACGTGGCACCGACGTTCTGGAACAAGTGGTTCCGCTGGGATGGAAGCCGGGCATCCGGCTGCTACCAGCTGGGCGGGCAGGTCAAGGACGAAAACCACACCGGCCTGCAGATTTTTTCAGATGGCGAATGGCACCCGGTCGTTGGATGGACATTGGACAACTGCGGCCCCGCAACTGACTATCAGGAGGTAGGAGCATGAAGCTTGAAAGTGAATACGTTCTGCGGTCTGCCGCTATTTTGGCGCATTCAGCGCTTGATGATGCCAGTGCCGTAAACTCTGCGCTTCAATATGGCGGGACGCCCGACCAGATGGCTGCCGTAAAGAAAACTGCTCAGGCGGCCGATGATGCAATCGATCATGTGCAGAACCTTCTCTATATTTTAGCTAATTTGGAGGGCATATCCTTATGAAAATCAAATCCGGCGTGTGGTACTGGCTGGCCGTGGCCAGCGGGGCCGTGGGCCTGCTGTATGGCCTGGGTCTGGAGGGCAGCTTCCAGACCGGCGGCACCGTTTCGGATGCCGACTTCATCACGGCCATGGTGCTGATCCTGCTGGCGATCTTCTTTATGCGGCTGGGCTTCTACGCCGCCGATCAGGAGAAAAAGCGGAGCAAGAAGGTGCACCAGCAGCCCCGCAACACCGTGAAGAGCGGCAGGAAGGCGGGCTGACACCACCCATGAATAAAGGAAAGCACTTTACCCGCGTCTGTTTGGACTGCGGCAAGGTGATGGAAAATGTTGCTGGCAACCT